>Ga0316604_10000100_pt1 | contig 142001 bp, 139 predicted proteins | sample OWC_soil_day20_C_FD_207650 | JGI IMG/M metagenome (GOLD analysis project Ga0316604, IMG submission 207650) | Wetland soil microbial communities from Old Woman Creek delta, Ohio, United States - OWC_soil_day20_CT | ecosystem: Environmental > Terrestrial > Soil > Wetlands | place: USA: Ohio... | reverse complement strand
AAAGTACCACCAATTTCCGCAGCACGCTCCTGCAAAATAGTAAGGCCAAACTTGGCAAGTCGACTATGATCTTCAACGTCAAAACCACATCCATTATCGGTTACAGTTACCTGTATCCAATTATCCAAAAAAGCTAGTACGACTTTTACTTGACTAGCACCCGAATGCTTTCTGGCATTTGTCAAAACCTCTTGAATCATACGTAATAGCTGAACCTCAGAACCTGGCAACATTGCACTTGGCGGTATATAATTGGGTTCGTTATAGATAACAGCAATACCCGAGATTCGCTGAAAATGCTTCAACCATTCCTGCAAAGTTTTATAAAAGTTCCATTCTGCCGAATTTAGTTTAAGACCAGTAATAGATTCCCGCACTTCATTAAGCGCAACATCCGCCACTTCGCCTAGTTGCTCTAATTGGTCAACGGCCTCGGTCAGTTGTCCCTTTTGTAAAAACAGTTCAATAATTTGGGTTTGTACTTTTACATAGCCGGGAATTTGCCCTTGGCTGTCATGAATTTCCCGGCTGAGACGATTCCTTTCAGTCAAGACCGCCAAGGCTCGTTGCTGTTCCATTGATTTACTCTCATCTTGCTTTTGCTGAGTAATATCTTCAAAGAGAAGTATCTTGCCTAAGATATTCCTTTTCGGTAGCAATAAGATTTGCTCTACTTGATAATAATACGTTTTATTGTTATATTCCCGGATAACCTCAATGATAGAAAATCGCTCAACCTCACTAAGATTACCTAATGCCGGCCAGGTATTAATCACATCTGTAAATTTGCCACCAATAAAAACCGGCAATCCGGCAAGAACACGCTTCGCAACCGAATTGATTTCGATAATATAGCCATCTTCATCTACAATAAGGAAACCATCTATCATAGTCTTCGTCACCGTATCCATGGCTATTGGCAAAATGTCATATACATGCCAGCGGTAAAAGCCCCAAGTCATGATGAGCGCGGATAATATGGAAAACAAAGGAAGTGGATGCATCCAGCTTACTTGGGGCAAAAAGACCAAAAATATTGTTCCTAACAGAGTAATTAAACCAGCAAACGTAAACAATAGTGCCTGTTTACGGCGCAGCCCTGAAGACTGCCAAATCCAGCGAACACTTAACCCCAATGGCAGAATACATATCAAGTAGCTGCTTATTTGGTTTATCGTCACCAATGGCCCCGCAACTAAATTTACGACAGAACCATCAAAAAAAACATCCCGGCAAAATATATGCCAGGGATTACAAATAGCCGCCAAAAACTCAACACCGATAATTGCCATTATTCCCACTTCTATAATGGCGGTTATCCGATTTTTTTGGTTACTGATTTCTAAAACAAAAATATACCAGCAATAGGGTAAAAGCAATCCCGATAAATATCCCACGTAGATCCAAAATATTTTTCCAGAGAAGGTTTGACTATAAGCAATTAACACATGGGATAACAGCCAGGTTACTTTACAAAGCAAGGCATATACCTGTATTTTGGCTCCAGGGCTTTCTCTAAACTGCCAGATATAAGTGGCCAACACCAGTATTGCCGCTGTCGCAAATATATAAAAAGGAATATTCCCCAGAGGCTGGTAATATCCAATTGCCATAAACCATCACTTCTTTGCTTATAGATTACGGGGTCAACACTTATTTTTTATGAATAATTATATTATTGGTCCAATACTTTATTGAAAAAAATAGATGGCACCAGTCAATTAATAGACTGATGCCAACATATACAAGACCTTTACCGAATTGCAGCTTGGCAGTCGTAGACCTATCTGTCCTAAGACCCATAGTTTTGCAAACTTATCTTTCGATAAGTTTGCCCTATGCATTTAATCATCTACAAAATGGTATCTTAGTTATAATCTTACATTAAGTTACTCTATCCGTCAATAAAAATGCAAGACTACAGTCTCTACTCTCAGGAGCGTAGTCGGTGTTCGTCGTCATTCTTATTTCTGGGCTAATATCCACCTTGTTTAACTGCAAATAGCTTTTTCTAATAAGATATTACCCATTCGCCAAACCGAACCCCGATAATGGATAATGAAATATCTTATCGGGGCTCAATTTACTAACTTACTATTGAGCGCAATTCAAACCCCTAAACATATCTGCCGTTACTCACACCCGCACTTATGTCCATGCCAAACATGCTTACACTTGCACATCCATTCCTGAATCTCATTAAGTGCCTCACCAAACCGTTGGAAATGAATGACTTCCCGCTGCCATAAAAACCGTAGGGTATCTTTAACACAGGGGTCTTCGGTACATGCAATTAAATGTTCGTAAGTTACACGTGCTTTTTGCTCGGCCGCCATATCTTCGGTTAAATCGGCAATCGGGTCACCAAGACAGGCAATATAGGAGGCACACCAGGGCACACCGTTGGCATCTGTCCAAAACAGTCCATGATTATGCTGGACATACTGTCCTTCCCAGCCTGCGGCTTTGAAATCTTCACAACTGGCACCGTCAACCAGTTTATATACCAAGGCAGCAATCATTTCCATATGAGCCAGTTCTTCAGTACCAATATCTGTAAGTAACGCTTTTGCATTATCGGTCGGCATACTATAGCGTTGGTTTAAGTATCTGAGCGAAGCACCCAGTTCGCCGTCAGGACCGCCATACTGAGTTATTACCATTTTGGCGAATTTTACGTCCGGGCAGGTAACACGCACGGGATGCTCAAGTTTTTTTTCATATATCCACATATTCACTGCTCCTTTATTGAAGAGTTTCCCGGAGTCTTATTTTATAATTCCCAGGGCCAAGGTCCTTGCACCCATTGCCAAGGCTCTCCGGACATTCCACCAAAACCAAAGTTTAATAGTGGTCCATATTCAGATTCATATTTTTCTTTATATTTTTTCAGCATCTCAACTGCGCAGTTAAAATCATGCAGCGCGTCCTGGTCGCACGGATGGGTGTCAAGATAGAGATTAAGCTCAATAGCGACAAATTCCATCTCCTGCACCTTTTTTAGAAGCGCTGTCTGTTTTTCATGTTTCACTTATTGACGCCTCCATTACAATCTATTTAGGAATTCTATAAACACCCCAAAGTTCGGGAAACAGGGTACCTTTCATAAGCGCTTCCGGTGGGGTAAAGGCTTTTTCATAGGTTTGCCAAGGCACGTAGGAATGGGCTAATTGGATACATTCAGGAAAAATCGCCCCCATTTCACTCATATGGTGATGCATCTTCATGCTTTCCATATAGTGCTTTTGGGGAGCCATATTCTCCATATCTTCCATTTCATCCATGTCCTCATCCATATCATCTATATCGCACATATCTTCCATATCTTGAAATTCGTCCTTCATTTTCATGACTTTACTTTTTTCAGGCTTATACATCTGGTGTCTGGTTTTTTTCCTCATAGCGAAGCCTCCTCTCATTGACTTAGTGTATTTTATGTGAATCCCAGGGCAAATGCTACTTCTTGCAATAAAAAAAAATCGATAGGCAAAAACCTATCGACGTTACTTTCAAAATATATATTAAGATGCAGGCATAACTAGAAAAGCAATAATATACAGAGCCAAGCCTGCTCCACGGTATAGAACCGATAGCGCCCAAGCCAGCCGAATCAAAGTAACATCCAGCCCGGTATAGGTGCTAAACCCAGCACATACGCCAAAAACCATGCCATGAGACTGGTCAAGTGCTAGATGTCTGCCAATTGCAGCCACATCCGGTGAACCCGTTCCCTGAAAAAACTGCCAGATTGTTAAACCACTAAAAAGATAGGCACCTGTCCGGATAAGCCAAAGCATAGAAAAAGGCCTCCTTCAGGAAATTGGTTAGTACCAGTTTCCGTAATAATAATTACAAGTTCATTAGTAATTATTACCGTAAAAGGAGACCTTTAAACATAGTCAGCGCGCGCTCTTTTTTACAAGTTTCAGCCGGGGACGGTCAGGGCTGCTGGTTCCCTCACCCGGATGGAATACTTTAGACGTCATTCGCCGGCCAACACTAATTAATAATCCGACAGCCGCGCAATTAACAATAAGCGAAGTGCCGCCAAAGCTAATGAACGGCAGCGGCACACCAGTAACTGGAATAATACCTGATACCATGGCAATATTGCCAACAGCCTGCCCAACTATCAACGTGGTTATACCGGCCGCCAACATGAACCCGTACCCGTCTGTTGCCCGGCTGGCAATCTGAATACCATACCAAGCCAGTGCACCCAATAGTATCAGTACCAAAGCAGCGCCGACAAAGCCCATTTCCTGGCATAGCACTGCAAAAGCAAAATCAGTATGCGCTTCCGGCAGATAGTTAAATTTGCTTGTTCCCATCCCCAAGCCTGAACCAAACATCCCCCCTGAACCAATCGCTAGCAGCGACTGCACAGTTTGGTATCCGGTTGTCTGTTGATATGCCCAGGGATCAAGCCAGGCCCAAATACGTTCGGCTCTATAGGAAGCCGCATAAACCAAGTACACTACCATAAAGACTGCCGTCATTGCCAAAAAGCACTGTTCTTTTCTGGGTATTCCGGCCAAAACATACAGTACCAGACTTAGACCAACAATAACTGCCGCAGTCCCCATATCAGGCTGTTTAAGCACGAACGCTCCCATTACCAGCGTTATACCGAGCGGCAGCGACTGCAGCGAAATGGCCCGTCCCCGGTCAAGCAGTGTTCCTAAATAAGCGGCGGTAATTATAATGGCAGTAAGCTTAGCAAGCTCAGACGGCTGGAATTTAAACCCGCCCAAACTAAGCCAGCGTCTTGCTCCATTGGCATCCACACCGGCAACATGAACAGCCAGGAGCAACCCCAGTGTCGTTACAATTGCTAGCAGCAGCCAGTTCCCTTTAAGCCGCCGGTAATCAATAACGGCAGTTGTTATCAGAACCAAAAAACCAATTATAAACGAAATTAAATGTCTTGTCAGAAAAAAATAACCGTCGTTGAATAACTGTCCACCCAACACAAAACTTGCGCTAAAAACATTAAGTGTACCAATGAGAAATAAAATCCCGGCAATAAAAAACACAGCCTCTGCCGGACTAACCCACAGCTTGGGGAAGCCTTTGGCTCTCCTCTCACTCACAAGCTGACACTCCCTCCAAAACACGTTAACCAATTGGCCGCAAGACCAATAGTATATATTATAGTGCAACCAAAAATGCATATCTGCATTTTTACCTGTCACTTAATAACAACCTACAGACCAAGTCCAAAACTTCGGGTAAAAAGAGGTGATCCCATGGGGGTAAAACCATATAAAATCATAGCTATCGATGCAGCCACCCCTGCCGTAATTATTGTCGACGGACCCAGCGGCGAGATTCTTCAGGAACTACGATTTGCCTCTGAATTAACACCTACCGAGTTAGCCGTTTCCAGCGATGCGACCAAGATCTATCTGCCCTGCGCCGCTACCAGCGGTCAAAACTGCATATTGACAGTCAACCTGGCAAGTTCGTCGCTATATAAGCTGCCCCTAACCGTTCCCTATCCGGCTCAATTCATTGTACCAGAGGCACCAACTTCTGTTGCTTATCTTGCCGATCCAGGCGGCAGCCTGCATCGGCTGGATCTGACAACTATGTCTATCGAACGGTTGGGCACACCTGCGGTCAAAGCCAGCTGTGTCGGCCTGGCTGCTGACAGCGAAGCTATTTATACCGCTTGGGAACACGCCGCAGGCGGCACGGTGATGGAACTAAGTACTAACGGCGATATCCATTGGCAATATGATATTGCCGGAATCCCCACAAATATTATTTTAGCAGATCAGCGCCTGCTTGTCCCCTTTACCAACACGGCGTTTACTGGCGAAGGCGTAGCTTTGTTTAATATCAGCAAAAAGAATCCCGTCCCCGCGGTTGTAACCATCCAATGCCCTAGTTGTCCCAGCGGACTTGCCGCCTATCCCTGTCATGCCGTACTTGCCGCCGACAACCGGACAGCATATGTTGTCAATGAAGACAGCGCCTCCATCTGTGTTATTGATTTGGCAACCGCCCAGGTAGTTGATCGCCTGACACTGGGTCGATCCTTGTCCCGCCTGTACTTACTGCCTGATAGTCAGTTGGCTATAGGCACAAGCAATTTGTTTGCCGACTTAAGCCTAGTTGATCTAAACACCGGCTCACTACTTGCAGTCACAAGCACCAAGCGGCAAATTCTTTCTACCATAGCTATCCTGGGGTAATATTCTCTATATCCAGCCAAAACCCCTCCCGCAATCGCAGGAGGGGTAATTTTCCACTGTCTACTTTACCCGATGACCAACCCGCTCTAATACTCCCGCTTTTTAAGCGAGAGCATTAGAGCGGCATCCCTGGAAGTTGGGCGACTAATCTTCAGATAGGGTTAAAACCCCACTGAAGCTAAGTCTACTTTATTATCTTTCCCAATTGCCGCGGCCAATTGCCGCCCCATTTGTATTTACCCTGTTTGGCTTTGGGATCAGCTTGCTGCTTGGCCGGAAATACCACTTTTTCTGTTGCCACGATTTTAGCCGCAACAACAACAGCGTCGTCCTGCTTTTCCTTATTGTCAGGTATTACCGGCTGTTCGAGAGCTTCACCGACTTCCCATTTAGCGCCAGTCACTTCGCCAGACAGCTGCTTTTCCCGGTCACTGCCCGGGGTATAATCAAGTTCCATATCATCAATAGCAGCTTCGATTTGAGATTTCGACTGAGGTACAGGTTCACGCCCGCCTCCCATTAACTTAGCTGCAGCCACCAGGTCGTCACTAAGCTCTTCGTCTGCCGCTTCGTCCAACGCGGGAAAATATTTGTGCGTAAAAGCCGTAACATCTTTTTCGATTTTGACAACACCCTTTTCCATCATGGACAGCATTAACAGAAAATGATCGGCCTCCCGGCGAACGTGATCAGCCATAGCTGCCGGAATGGTGCTTAACATTCGATTAGCAATAATCATGTCATACGCGGCTTGCTTAAAGTCCCGCAACCGCGTAGTCGCAACCCGGCTGTCTTGCAAAAACCGGTCAAACGCCGGCAGTTCCATAGGCCTATGAGTAAGAAAGCTGACATAATCACGCGCTTGCATGGATAAATCATCAAACTCAGCTTCATAATCTTGAACAACATTCATCAGGCTGCGCTCAGAGGGATCAAGCCTGGCAGCTATAAACTTGGTATGGTCTGCCATCAGGCGCAACCAAAAATCCGCTTCCAGCGCTCTGACAACAGCCAGTTTTTTATCGGCACAGATTCTTTCCAATATAACCATGAAATACTCAGCTTCACGGATAAGATGATCAAAAAACAAAGGCGGAAAAGCACTACCCAGCTTATTGGTCATAGATAATCCTAACAACAAGCGTTTATAACGGAGAAACTCCCGTAATGAACCCATTGTATCGGCAATCAGTTCTGCAAACTTTTTTTCACCTGAAATTTTATCGGCCCGTACCCGCAAAGCCTTAAATTCGCGCTCAAAAGCAGCAGCTTCTTCAATCAAATCAGCTTTATCAACTGGTAATCCGGTTCTAATGAACAGCGCATGTTCCTCCATAATATGCAGCCAAAACTTGACCTCCTCCAGATCAAGCGGCGCCACGGGTCGGACATTGCCTGTACCAACTGAATGACGCGGCATAATAACACACTCCTATACCAAAAAGGATTTTAGTGTATTGTATGCGCGCTCTGCCGGTAAGTTACATCAAAAATTTACTTCACAACGGTAGATGGGTTGCCCCAGAGAACTAAACTTGGTTTCATATTCAGTCATAATATTGCCGTCAAAACCGCTGTGCAGCAAATCATAGGTCACCTTGGTGACAGTTAGACCAAACTCGCTAAACTGCTCTAAGGAAAACTCAAACAACTCTCGATTGTCGGTTTTAAACCATATTTGGCCTCCCGGCTGTAACAATAGCCGGTATTTCTTCAAAAACTCAATATGAGTAAGCCGCCGTTTAGCATGGCGGTTTTTGGGCCAGGGATCACAAAAATTAATATATAGCCGGTCAATCTCTCCCGGCGCAAAAATATTCAGGATGTTATTAATATCAAATACCACCAACTGAACATTCGTTAACTCCTGTTCACGCACTTTCTGCGCGGCTGCATACAGTACCTCTTCTTTAGCTTCAATGCCAACAAAATTAGCAAGCTCCCGATGCTGTTCGCCCATGCCGACAATAAACCGGCCTTTGCCAGTCCCTAACTCCACATGCAGCGGTAAGTTTTTTTTGAATAAACCTTGCCATTTTCCTGCCAATTCTTCTCCGGAATTCTGTACTACTATATCACTAAAGCCTGTTAATGCTTCCGCTACCCATGGTTTTTTCCGCAGTCGCAACCAGCATCCTCCTTACTCTTTATCGAGTCCATATTTTTTCAAGTATCGATACAAGGTTACCCGGCTTACATCCAGCATATTCGCCAACCGGCTGATATTGCCGCCAGCCGCCTTCCAGGCATCGATAAAGGCAGTTTTATCTTCTTTCCACGCCTTGCTGATGCCCTGTTCCCCAGGCATCACAATGTCCGCGCAGGTAATAATCGAGCCATTGGTGCGGAAAAAGGCTTGCTCAACAACTCCCTGCAGTTGTTTAATGTTGCCTGGCCAATCATACTCCATAATAAGCGCTGCCGCTGCCGCCTCTAACTGCTTGACCGGCAAATTATGCAAGGCTGCCAATTCTTCAATAATATGATTAGCCAAACCAGGCAGATCATCCCGCCGCGCTCTAAGCGACGGCACCCGGACAACCGCCCGGGAAATAATCTCGTAAAACCTTGGAGAAAATACTCCTTTTTCCACAAGACGCTTTAAATCACTGTCACAGGCGGCAATCACCCGGACATCAATTGGTCTGACAACAGTTTCTCCCACGCGTGACAGCTGTTTGGTTTCCAGTGCTTCTGCCAACTTTTCCTGAAGCGCTGCAGAAAATTTCTCAACCTCATCAAGAAAGAGGGTGCCTCCACTGGCCAGTTCCAGTTTGCCCGGACGACCTTCGGCTTCACTGCCGCCCCGGCCAAATAGTTCAATTTCCAAAACCTCAGGCGGCAAATCACCGCCTTTTACCGCAATCAACGGTCCGGCCGCCCGAGAACTTGCCTGATGAATACCATGAGCTAACCGTTGCTTGCCGGTTCCCGGCTCGCCTTGCAGCAGCAAATGATAATCATGGCGCGCCGTACGGCTGGCCTTATCCTGCATCGCAGTAAAGACCGTACTTGTCCCAATCATGCTGGACAAACTGTACCGGGATGTATAGCCTGCCGTGTGGGCAACAAGGGTACGCAAATCTTCTATTGGCAGTGATACAGCAACAATACTGTCGATATCTTCATCATCGCCGGCAAGCGGCACTACGGTAGTAATATCCTCATAGGTTTTCCGCGGCGTTATCCAGGTTACTTCCCGGTTATAGGATGGAATCCCCAAAAATCCTTTATATAGCGGCGTATGCCGGTAGTTTAGGAGTACATTGCTTAATTTAGGGCCTTCATCCTCACTGCCAGGCGGCACAATCCCTGACAAACGGCTTTGCCCCAGTTTATTGGCATAGGCTACTTCACCGCCAGGCAAAATGTGATATACCGCCAGCGGCACAGCATCAAGAATGGTGTGTTTGGCAGTAAGACTTGCCATTAACTTAAGATGCTGCTCCATAGCGTATTTAATGCTAAGCACCAGCGCCACCACCGCGCTGTAAGGCAGCTCATTTTGCTGGACAGACACGACTGTTATAACATACTTTACCTGATTATCAACGATAATCGGCGCCGAGCAAGCATCACCGCCCTGGCAGTCCTTTATCCACATTTCCGGTCCGAACATTAAAAAAGGAACTTTATGCCGATACGCAATACTCACACTGGAGGTGCCGACATCGTCCTCCCGCATGCGCGCGCCTTCCAGCTCACCTGCTGTCTTTTGATAAAAAGGCATGGCATAGTTTTTTAGTACATATATATCCTGGTCAAACAGCAGCATGCTCAGATTATAAGTGGTAAAATGTTCTTTAATCTCTTCATACAGTCCGTCAAGAAAACCGATGGCCGTACTATATTTAGCCTGACGCTGGGCAAGTTCCTCAGCTGACAGTTTCACATTAAGGTGAAAGCTGTCTTTGCCTACCCCCAAGCTTTGACTGCGCTGCCACGATTCTGCCACCCAGGGGTGAATATTGGGGTCAATTACGCCATCGCGCACAAATTTTTCATAATACATTTCCAGTTTGGCTTTATTACGACGCTCACGAATCATAAGATCCCTCCCACAAGTTCTTAAATGTAATGGGATTTTACTTTTTTCTGCTCGATTAGCCTTAGCCCTACACACAAATGGAGGCGGGGTTCCCTCCCCGCCTCTGCTGTAGCTTACTTAGTAGCTTAGGTACGATATGTGTTGATATCCTCGCTAAAGTGCTGAATAACTGTCTTAAACTCAGTGATTTTGCCCATCATATCCTGCAATTTCTCATTGTAGATATGCACGGAAGCACTGACTTCCTCACTGGCAGCCGAGTTTTCTTCAGAAATAGCGGCCAGCGATTCGATCTTGCCATATACTTCGTTAAGACCGGTCATTTCCCCTTCCAGCTTGGTAATCATATCCACGATGTTTTCAGCCACCAAATGAATATTATCTACATGGCGGGTATTGGCAACCACCACTTCATTCAATTGTTTGCTCTCAGAATCTAATATATCAAACTCAGCCTCAATCATCTTAACAACATTGTCGATAATGTCCATCAATATCTTGAGGTCGCCGGTTATGCTTTCCGAGTGATTCTGCGACTGTTCTGCCAACTTGCGCACCTCTTCAGCAACAACGGCAAAGCCGCGTCCCTGTTCACCGGCGCGCGCCGCTTCGATGGCGGCATTAAGTGCCAGTAGGTTAGTCTGCCCGGCAATTGCCGCTACCATGCCGGTTATCTCATTAATTTTCGTAGCCTGATTCTGCAGATGTCCGGCTGACGATTTTACCTCGGCAAACTGCTCCAGGCTATGCTCTAGTTTTCGGCTGGAGGCCTGAACTTCGGCAAAACCTTTGTTGATTTCTTCCACCGCGGCTTCTAGTTGTTCCTTATTTTGGCTTTGCTCAGTTACCACTGTCCGCAAGGTTTCCAGGTTACCGTTCAAAATACCAACAGCGGTTTCGGTTTCAGTGGCCTGATTGGTGGCGGCAGTTGCCACATCATTCACAACCCCGGAAATTTCATCTGAGGTGTCTTTCATGCGTGACGCCAAAGTGTTAAAATCATCGCCATATTTATTCATTTCATCGGTTATCCCTTTAAACCCGATGAATTCGCTTTTAACCCGCTTTTTATAATCGGACAGCATCTCCATAATGTCTTCAAATTCATCGCTGGACTCCAGTTTGGTCTCGGTAAAATACTTCCGTTCCTGAATGGAGGCCAGTTCTTGTTTGATAGCGGTAAACGGCTGTAACAAGAGCCCGGCACTACCGGCCGCCACTGCACCACTAACCAAAGCCGTCCACAGCGGTACATTGACCCCGGCAGCCACAAGTGCCCCGTCTACCACTAGAGAAGCGGCCGCCACACCCACCCCGATTTTGACCGGTATACTCTTAACTACACCCAAGGCAAACAGCTTGTTAACGCGATATACCCTGGTATGTGTAATAGGCTTCGCGAAAGTAATCTTCATTTTCAAATGCTCAGCCGACGACTCGATAATCTCGGTCTTGATGTCTTCCTTGAAAAACTCGGCAGCACCTGACAACAGGCCTTTCATGTAGCCAAACATGCCGCGTTTGGAGCGGTAACTTAATATCGCACTATATTCTGATACCGGATCAATTAAAAGTTCAGGCGGTTTAGCCCCCGGTATCCGTTTAACCATAACAACATGGACATCATACATCGACCGCAGAAAAGAATACAGACTTTCCTGACGAAAGAAGGCCGGATAAGCCTGCGAAAAAGTCCTAACATTATCTTTACCAATGTTCAGCCATACTTCATCCTGACTTTTGCCGGTTTTTTCGGCCAAATACTTTACAAATGCTTTAGGCTTGGCATCATCAACTTCTTCTGTGGGCAAAAACATTTTATCCGGTTGCCAACCGGCATACTGCATTGCTTCGCTTGTTAATGAGTCGCCCCATATCTTCCGGGCCGTGTTGACCCATGTCCCAACAACCGTCCCCTTCATCAAATCCACTCCCATAATCCAAAAAGTATTGTGTTTCGTTGGAAATAATTATTCTTTTGTATTATTCGAGCTGGCTTTGATGTTTTCCTCTAAAAAAATTACAAATTTTGCAGTCTTTGCATGCAATATATAAATGGGGCAGGGGAAAATAAAGCTGGAGTATTAGTGCGGCTACTCATCGGGCAAACTAACACTATCACACAAAGCAGGAGGTGATAGCATGTCCAATAAGGAAGATTGCTTGATCTATAGCTTTTGGAATGGAAAAAACTTAAACGGTACTAACCAATGCTTTGATTACCGCGGCAGCAGCCAAAACTGCAGTCAATGTGAATTTACCTGTGTAGAGGGCACCGAAACAGTCTGTGCCGACGAACTGTAGAAAATAGAAAATCCGCACAGCTTTTGTGCGGATTTTCTATTTTCTACATTACCTGCCACCAAGCAGTGAAGTTGTGATAATCACGGGATCAAGAGCCTGAAACCGCGTATTTTCGAGGGTCTGCAGTTCAGCAGTCAGCCTGCCTATTTCTTCTTTAAGAACGGTCTTTGTATAGCCAAACTCCTCCAGCTTGTGAGCGGCACTAGTAAGTTCATTAATTTTATCAACATATTCCTGATGAATTCGGACAATTTCCAGACCTGACTTTACATGCATCCTTTATCACCACACCGTGCATAATCTATAGCTACAGTATGCCCCATTATTGTTTGCCTGACTCACAATATTTTGTCAGTTCCTAAGAAAGCAAACAACAGCCTGCACCAAATCCTTGGCGAAAGCTGTTGTTGTAATCAGCCTATTTTCTTGCCTTTCTTACCGCGCGGTGAGCACAGGACAAAGCCCTCTATTTTTAAAGCACTAACGTCTAGTTACAGTTGCCAGTTGTTTAATAAAAATTTCTTTAAAAGCACTATTCTCCTGCGACTTTTTCTTCGCGCCATCTGAAGTATTCCGCGGGTCGCGATTAGTAAGTTCTACATGAAAAATCGGCATTACTTTTGTTACCATCCTGCCCGCCCTCCTTGGCCTAAAATTTTCCTGTTATTATAGTATCGTGCTATTTTTCCCCAATATTAAGGAGGTAAAAATTCTTTGGTTTTCAATCCAATTCTTACTTCGTGTTGCGCTCATATGTCCTGGTTAAACTAGCAAATAAGGAGGTGGTATTTATGTTGTTTCATAAAAAAAGACGCAATTCACTGCTTGGCATGGATATGAATATGGATTTTGACATGCCCTCCATGTTAAAAGTCGTAGCCGTCGGCGCAATTATGTACCATGCCGCTAGATTTATGATTACCGAAATGATCGACGACTAAAAACGCCTCCCAACATCGGCAAAGGAGGTGATATTATGGCTAAAAAGCAGGAAAAAGGCTGCGGTAACTGCAAAGAGCAGAAGAATGTAGAATTCGGTAAAGAAATCTGCCCTGCGGCAAAAGTCGATAAAAAAGAAGAAAAATGCCGCAAATAGTTATCAAGGGTGGAAATTCCACCCTTGTATTTTTTTGAAGAAACAAGAATCCAGTGGTATATTTATCCACACAGGTGGAATACTAATTGTGGAGGTGAGTGGAATGGGATTTAAAGATCTGCCTGGCGCCAAACTCGCCAAACAAGGCCAGCCTTCTTCTGACAAGAACGCCTCACAGCAATTCTCGTCAGCCAGCAACACCCAGTCCAAACAGGAATCCCTTACCAGTATAAAATCTTCCCAAAATTAAAAATTACTTAACCCCACTAATAATAGAGTGGCATAATGCTGCTCTATTATTTTTTACAAGCAATTATTGAAACAATATGATTTGGGCACACTACCTCATAAGCATTAAAATTCTTTACATGAGGAGGGATTTGATGAAAAATCTTATTTCCGGCATGTTTTCCAGTGTACCTGATGCCCAGCTGCTGATTGCCACCTCTGGCTATGAAGAAGATGCACCTGAAGATGCCTCCGATAAGTTTGGCGGTAGCGGCACTGATCCCAGTCCAAACCGCACTGAAACTAACTCCTCTATTGATACCCCAGCCGGCAGCCCGGTCAATAGCAGCCTGGATGAATCTATTTCCTAACAACCAGACCTGCTAATGACAGCATCCCCACAAGCACTAATCGTTAGGGGCTGCTGGCGTTAGCAGGTCATTTTTCCGAACTAGGATTTCCTTGTAAATTGCAATAATATCTGCACTGAGACTATCCAAAACTTTAGGATCGGCATCTGGCGTCAGTTTGTAGCGCTGTTTCATCATCTCTAAGAGTTCATCCAGCCGGTTTAGATTCTCATCTGCACGTTCCATTTCTTCCCGATACCAATTCATACCACACATGTATGCCATCTCCTTCTGCAAGGTTTGCTGAGTAGGAAAAAAGGATGTATTTCCTGCATCAATTATCAATATCAATATTGAGTTTTTGTTTAACAAATTCTTTAAAAGCTTCCGTAGAAACAGCCATATCCTTAACATCACGCGCAAGCTGAATTCGTTTTCCCATATCGGCACAAGTACAATCAAATGGCATCTCTTCGTCGCAAAGCATACATTTCAATTATACCACCTCCTAAAAACTACATTCGCGCGAAATAAATATTTTCCTTCCTTGTAAATTAATTCAATATTATCCAGTATTCAGCATGGACATAATTGAAAAAACAGAATATAATGAAAATAAGAATAAGTGGGGGAGGATGGTACCATGCTTAAAGATTATCCTGCGACTCAACTATTTCTTATTTCAGCAGCTGTTTTGCTAGCGCTGGTTTTGCTTACCCCCTTGGTAAAAGAGATGGCCCTTGTTAGCGCGATGCTAAGCAGTATCAAGTTTATCGTAAAAGTTGTCTGCGGGTTCTTCTTGCTCTTTACAATCATTGATATTATTGATGGTTTTCATTCTCACAAACAGCATCATATTCATTAGACTAAGGACTTGTCTGATAGTACAACAAATTATGTAATTTTATATAACGTTAACAAGGCCGTGTTGAAACACAAGGTTTCAGCACGGCCTTGCTTATTTGTTTTTCTTTACACTTACTACCATCGTGGCCCATGCCAGTATCTGTTATCGGGATACCGATTGGTGCCCCAACTTTGCCGTTCAAGCGAAACTACATTTTGCATATTATCCTCATTGTTCTTCTTATACTTTAGAATAACTTCATTACCGGTAGGATGCCATCCTTCTTTGCCAATAATTATATATTGCGGGTTTATATCATTATCATCCATCATTAATTTGAAGGTCACTTTCTTTCCGTTTCTTATATGAAAATCAATTGCTCGCTCATCGCCCGAAGTTGTAATTTCATAGGTTATTTCCGTATATTTATCATTCACCTGAATGCATGTGTCGCCATCGTCTCCATATTTTCCAAAAACATCCTCAAATTTGCCGTCAGTACTTATAGTTCCACTGAAACTATGTACACTACCGTCGGTTGTCATTCGTAGATGTACGCCTTCTGTATCCTGCCACAGAAAACATCCTGTAATTTTACCAGGAATAAGCTCAATTGGACGATCAACAAATTTTTGAAAAGACGACGCAAATGCATTGTTAAAAAAGCAGCAACTCCCTAATAATACTATAAATAACAAATTCCATTTCTTCAAAACAATCGCCTCTCTTATCCTTAGTATGAAATCAGCAGAATTTTACTAATTACCTAATAATACTGCATTAATATTATAGCAATGTTTCAAAATCCATAGCACTTAGTAAGTCATCAATAAAAACAGGTTTGCAGACAATCTGCAAACCCGTTATTTTATGGAGCGAACAACAATTTAACCTGATATTTTTAACGAATATGCTAAGAGTCTCCAATAAACCAAATACCTAAACCTTAGTCGTAGAAGAAACAGTCACTTTGTCAGAGGGAGCATTACTCATAGCCGTTTCATATTCAGATTCAGTCAATGAACTTGAAGCATCTGTATCAAAACTATCAAAGAGTTTTTGGGACATTGCCTCTGTAATATCACTAGGACGTGCTGCCGAAAACTCCGCTACGCTCAATAAACCATCACCATCGGTGTCCATGCTAATAAAGCTTTTCAAATGTGCCAACATCACCTTTGAACTGTTTATTGTGGTTATCGTACCTTTTTCTTCTTCTTTTAACTGCTCCTCAAACGGAGGATGCTCAGATTCCAACGCAGTTACAAAAGCTGTGCTAAATTCAGTTATGCTCACTAAACCATCACCTTCGGCATCCATACTTTCGTAAATTTTTTCGGACATTTCGTCAGTAATAACATTGCCAAATGCAGATGAAAATTCCTCTATCGTCAGTGAATCATCTTCATTAGTGTCCAATTTGTTATACAGATATGCTGCTAGCTCGCCAGGTTCCTTATACATTCTTGTAGTTATTTGAAAGGTATCACCATCAGCATTACTGTAGACTACCCCATCCAAATTATTAGTTGATGTATCATTAGTATTATTTTTTGCGTTATTTCTCATAGAAGTTATTAATTCCGATGCCCATTTGTTACTTATCGATGATATGTTCATATTTCCCCTCCAGTAACATTTTTCAAATAAATCGTATAGATTTATTTGTTTTTTATTTAGAATTAATAAAGACTATAAGCTATACCTTCTTGTATTTACACCCTAGAGCAAGACGTAAAAACCTGTTAGTTTTAACCTGAGTCTGCCGGGACTAGCTAAAACAAACATTAACCCAACAGAAAAACGGTTATAAAATCGTACAAACCAAAAATAAAAAATCAGGTTTGCAATCAATCTGCCAACCTGATTTTTCCTAAAGTCGCTAGCAGGCTTTGGAGCTGTGACTCGCGCTTTACGAACGTGCTTAAACGCAAAATTCATTTACAACAAATATCATATTTAGGTTACTGAATCGGTTATTTGATCATTTACTGATGTTGGAAAAGCACCGCCGGTTACGTTGTTTAACTCACTATCAAGCAAATCCTTATTTGCTTGATTTGATTCTTCTTGAGCTATTTCTTGCTCTACCTTTTCCTTAGTTGATTTGGCACTCACAAAAGCCCCTCCTCTCTTCAAAATTTATTAAGTAAATTATATCATGATTAAAAAGAGATTTATAAGCGTAATTCAATAGTTAATTCTCCGATAAACCATTTCCTCCATCGCAAGACAGGTATACACGCTTATTTGCAATTCGGCAAATATATGTAGTATTAAAACTTCTTGCACATAGTTTTGGACACACATTAACGTAAAATCAAGCCCCCGCAGAAATGCGGAGGCTTGATTTTACTACATCTTTTGGAGCCGATAGCAGGATTCGAACCTGTGACCCACGCTTTACGAAAGCGTTGCTCTACCAGCTGAGCTATACCGGCAAATGAACACTATCATTTTACCCCTTGACATTAGAAAAGTCAACCAGACCGCGTGCTTGGCTACCGCCAGCTCCTTTGCACAACCTGCTCGCTCACACTGCTTAAGGTATCAATATCACTAAACAAATCGGCGACAACGCTTCCATCTAATTTCCGGTTGTCAGCCATGCCTTTCATGATTTTTTGGACTTGAGCCAGGGCAAGTGGTTGGCGATATGGCCGGTTTTCACTTAGCGCCACAAAAACATCAGCCACACTGACAATTCTTGAGCCCAAGCGCAGCGATGCTTCCGGTATACGGAAGGGATAACCCGCGCCGTCAAGGGTCTCATGATGAAAAGCCGCCCATTCGGCAACAACGGAAAATCCGTCGATTTTTTCAAGAATCCGGTAGGTGTAATAAGGGTGCTGCTTGATTATGGAAAACTCTTTATCTGTCAGCTTGTTGGGATTTTCTAAGAGTTCATTAGGTATTGCCAATTTGCCCAAATCATGAAACAATCCGGCAATTTTAATTAATTTCACTTCTTCCATGCTATAGCCTCTGGCTTTGGCGAGTAGTGCGGAAACCTGCGCAACGCCCCGGGAATGCATCCCAGTAAAGCTGCTAGTCCGGTCAATGATAGTGGCAAAAATCCCGGCAATGTTCATCACATCGTCCATATTGAATACCATCCGGCCATAGCCATCAATCTGCCGGAAAAAGTCCTGATAATAACTGGGATTAATTAAATCCAGCCAAAAGCTTTCCTGACGGGCAAACTCATGTAAAGCTTTGACCAAATCAGGATCAAACATCTGGCCGCTTAACTCCCGTATTGCAGATAAGACGTTAGGGCGCTGTTCAAATATGTAAACATTGTCTTTGAGCAAAATTTCCAGGCGGTCAGCCAGGTTGATTATTCGGCTGGTAATAGGAATATCTTTACCCGCCAGTCCGGATGGATTGGCGCCTTCCCAGTGATCATGATGATGTCTGATGGTTTCAGCCAGCATGCCTAATTGCTGTGAATCTTTTAATAGCTCATAGCCTTCTTCCGCATGGCGATAAATGTCCTGCGCCACCTTAAACTCCTGCAGCTTCCTTCTTTCCGCCCAATTGGACACAGCGCCTATATCATGCAGTAAGGCAGCATATACCAGTATTTGCTGCTGTGATTCCTCCAGGCCAATATGCTGGGCAATCCGGCCGGCAATCAGTGCTGTTCGCCAATGGTGTTTAGAAATGCCGTCTGTCGACAATTCCAGCGCTGTCGATAATGCGCTCACTAAATTACTGGGATGGATTGTAAACAACATAACTGTCCTCGCTCCTTACAGAACAAATAAATCCGCGGCATAGCCTATAGTGCAGATACCGCGGAAATCTTTGCTACATATGTGAAACTCTGTCTAATAATTCGGATTGTTTAGAAGCATTGAAGCGATCTTCTGTGCTTAGATATCCGGTTATCCGGCGTATCCGTTTAATCGGGGAACGCTCAATAGCCTTAACCTCGATTTCGTCATCCTGGATGCTTAACTGGACAGAAGCAAGGTCTTTGCCCCGCCGTTTCCACAGCTTAAGCTCCTCAGCAACAATGTCCCGGATTTCCTGGTCTGTAATGTCCGAATCTGCAGTAACTTTTACTCCATCAATTACCATATAACTTCCTCCATCTGTCAACTATTTATCCGTTAGTATTTATTCGCCGTTGTCCAGCAAATTCCTTCGCCAGGCTGCCGCTCATTTACACTAAACTCATGCCCAGCGTAAGCGCTTTGAGGTTTAACTCCACAAATTCCACCTTAACATTATCACTGATAATTTTTTTCCAGTCAATATCCTGGAGTCCCATAGCTTTGATAATGGTACCAAGCAGAATAATGTTCATTACCTTAGGGTTGCCAATTTCGGTGGCATGTTTCGCCGCATCAACAACTGTTGTCGGAGCCTTGCTTGCTAACTCTTCCAATATTCCGGACGGATAATCAAATTTTCCTGAAAGAATCGGCATTGAGTTTATTTGATAATCATTGACCACAACTTTACCTGAGGGCTTAAGATATTTCAACCAGCGCAAGGCTTCCATTTTTTCAAAAGACACCAAGATATCAGCTCCGCCAACCTCAATAACCGAAGCTTCCACTTTATCGCCATAGCGGACTTGCGAAGATACCGATCCGCCCCGCTGGGACATACCATGAATTTCGCTCATTTTCACATCATAGCCGGCTTCCATCAAACCGGTTGTCAGAAGCTTACTGGCAAGTATGGTGCCCTGGCCGCCTACTCCTACCAAAAGAATGCTTTTCACCATCTCACGCTTCCTCCTTTTGAATAGCCAGTTTCGGGCAAACCTGCAGACATACTTCGCAACCGACGCAGTCTAGGCCAATACTCGATTTTTTGCTGGCTTTGTCGAAATATATGGCCGGACAGCCGGTTTTAACACATTTCGTACAGCCAATGCAGGCGTCCTGGTCGATCTTACAGCGGGTGGTAAAGCTGCCTTTAAATTCTTCTTTGTCTTCAGGAGAAAATTTCTTTAATACACATGGCCATCTGGTGATGATTACCGACGGCTCGTCCAGGCTGAGCGCCCAGTCAAGTGCGTCTTCCACGGCTTTGAGGTCATTGGGGTTTATGACTTTTACCTGGTCAATACCACAGGCTCTTACCAATTTTTCAATATCAACGACTTTGGTTGGCTTGCCCTGCAAAGTATAACCTGAACCTGGGTTTTCCTGATGGCCTGTCATCCCGGTAATTCGGTTGTCAAGAATTACGGTGATAGTGTTGCTGCCATTATAGGTTACATGTAGCAGAGAATTAACGCCGGTATGGAAGAAAGTAGAGTCCCCAAGGACGGCAACCGTCCGCATCGGCGCGGGGTTCTGCATGGCAAACACCTGCTGCGCTCCGTGACCGGCGCTAATACTGGCACCCATGCAAATATTATAATCCATGGCATTATACGGCTCGGCAAACCCCAAGGTATAACAACCGATATCGCCGGAGATCAAGAGATTTTTGCGTTTGCCGATGGTGTAGAAGAAGCCGCGATGCGGACAGCCGGCACACAGGGTTGGTGGCCTGGGAACGACCTTATCCTGATCACAGTCAAGCGCTGGATTTTCTTTGCCAAAAACGGCTTTTCTAATAACATCGGGTGTTAATTCACCGCAGAATGGAAACAGGTCTTTGCCAAAACAATTGAAACCTAGAATACGCACCTGCTCTTCAATATACGGATCATTTTCTTCAATGACATAAACTTTTTCAACTTTACTGCAGAATTCTTTTATTTTCTCGTCAGGCAGCGGATGGGTAAAACCCAGTTTTAAATAGGATGCCGTATTGCCAAACACCTCTTTGGCATAACTACAGCAGCCGCCTGATGCGATAATGCCGATTTTGGTATCATTCCACTCAATATAATTAAGATTGGTTTCATTGGAAAACTTTTTAAGGGCTTGCAGCCGCTCTTCTACTTTCAGGCGCAGTATTCTCGCATGCATCGGTACAGTCAGATATTTCTTAGTGTTCTTTACATACGTTTTTATTTCAACCTCATTGCGGTCTTCACATTCGACAATGGCCTTAGAATGGCAAACCCTGGTCGTAACCCGGAGAAGTACCGGGGTGTCATATTTTTCGCTGATTTCAAAGGCAAGCTTAGTCATGTCTTTAGCTTCCTGGCTGTCTGTCGGCTCTAGCATCGCGATCTTGGCAAATTTAGCATAATTGCGGTTATCCTGTTCGTTTTGGGAAGAATGCTGACCAGGCTCATCAGCGGTAACCAGCACCATGCCGCCGTTTACCCCGGTATAAGCGTAAGTAAATAGCGGATCTGCCGCCACATTTACCCCGACATGTTTCATGGAGGCAATTGATCTCGCACCGGCTACTGACGCACCAATAACTGCTTCTAATGCAACTTTTTCATTAGGTGCCCATTCTGCCAGAATATCATCCTGGTAGGTTGCGATATTCTCAAGAATCTCAGTGCTTGGTGTCCCCGGATAGGCGGAAGCATATTTCACACCAGCTTCATAGGCACCGCGGGCGATAGCCTCATTCCCGGTTAATAACTTCTTCATCGGCAATTCTCCTCTACTTTTTTGAATAATTTCAACAGCTTACAGCTGCAAGATAGCGAGATCAAGCGAATCAAATGTTATGACTTTGGTATATGGTTAATAAAACTAAGTATCTGCTGCCGGTATTCGGCTTGATGCTTAAAATAGCCCATAACATGAGCGTCATTAGGAAATATCTGCTTGGCCTTATAGCCGCCGGTAGCAGCATACAGCTGCTCACACATGGCTGCAGGCACCAGCACATCTGCCCCTCCATGCAAATACAAAACCGGAGTAGTCACCGTCTGTACGGCCTGCACAGGTGAAACATCTGTAAAACGAAACCCCGATTGCCAGTTAGCGGCAATGCCGGCATACCATAAAAGAAGTTTTACCCAGGTAGGATTATGTAGCCGAACCGCAGCATCAATCTGCTGAACGAGTAATTCTTCAAGATCAGAATAGGCACTGTCGGCAATATAAAACCGCACTTTGTGCGTACTTTCATTCAGTTCAGCATGCATGAGCGCGGTGGCAGCTCCCATTGACATCCCATGAACACCAATGACGCCGCCGGGGTTATGCTGCTGCACCCAGTCAATCCATTGGTCAAGGTCATATCTTTCGTAAAATCCCCAGGTTACCGAGTCGCCCCCGCTTTCCCCTGATGCCCTGGAGTCATACACCAAAACGTTGTAGCCCAGCTGCCAGTATAACGGTGCATACCACAGTCCCATCAGTCGATTTGCCGCAATGCCGTGGACAAACACAACCGTATGCTTGGTCGGCCTGGGATTAGGCAGGTAAGTTCCTTGCAAGGTATAACCAAGCCTAGATTCGATACTGACATTTTGCCAGTTCTTGGTCCGAATACCCTCATCCAAAACTGCCTTCAGCGGCTGAAATCTCTGCAAACCATACCGGGTATGCCATACGCAGAATTCCTTATAAAAAGCATTTCCCGCCACTAAGCCGCCAACATTAACAAGGCTGAAGAAAACCAGCACAATTGCGAGCGCCACCAGACTGCTTTGCAGCCAAACCTTCCTTTTTAATGCTTGTAATTCAGTATCCTGGTACATCAAAATCTCTCCATATTAATTACGGCAAATACTTACATTTTCTATATTGCTACACCTTAAGATCAATTACTCCTTCTTGCTGCTTCACAGCCGGCTTATCTTCTTTGCCGAACTGCGGATTTTTTTGTTTTCTTTTTCGCAGGTCACTTTGATCAGGCAGCGGTTTAAAAAAACGAATGGGAAGTACCGGCGATATTCTGCTTAATTTTTCAACAGATTGCGAAGATTTCCTTTCCATTCTTACACGCCCTCTCTGCAGCTAGCATATATATTTTAATTATACCTGAAGATGTTTAACTTGCATACTCTGTAGTTCCAAGCAGGAGTTCAGGTGTTAAACAAAAAGACCTGACGCTTTTCCCTAACGCCAAGCCTTCACGCTTCCACTCTTTCTAATTTATACAGCATAACAATTTTAACATCATAATACTTAGTGCCAGCCATAGCTACCTTCCTTTAATCCCAATCGAATTCCAGCGTAATTACAAGTCCCCCAGCTTCTGCTTTTATGCTGACATACGAACAATATGACAGCATTTTGCTTAAGGAGCGCAACTGTTTGGTGGAGTCTCCGACTATCTCGGGAACTTGAATAGTTACCAGTGCCTTATTATTAAAGTTCTCAATGACACTTACATTATTGGAGATCAATTTTATCGCTGTTAAGATTCGGATAAAAGTTGCCCTGTTCATAGACATTACTCCTCCTATCGTACTTTCATTTCTATTATAGCAGATTTTCCTATCTTTGGAAATTGCAAATAATAATTAACAAGAACAAAAAAAGACCCTGATTACGGTATCAGGATCTTTGCCTTGCCTGCAAGTCAATTTTTATCTACATGTCCGTTTCTTTTTGGGTAGACAGGCATACGGATAAAAACTGCGTTATTGCCGATTTTTAATTACCTTGCAAATCAATAAAATCATTATGTTTGTCTAGCTCTTTCAGGATTTCCCTGGCCTCTTCAATTGACCGGCCAATCATTTTGCTGCTCTTGGTTTCTATATGGACAAGCCAGAATTCTCCTGATAATACTACTATGGCTTCTTTTTCGTCTTTGCTAATCCAGCGCTTCACATCAGCTATACTACTCATCCACCAGTTCACCTCTTTTTACCATTTAGTATATAATTCCCCAGCAGGAGCAAAATCCCTTTAAAAATGATAGTGACGCCAGCAACGGACCATGCTGACGCCACTATTTTACTAGCTTTTCGGTTAGGTGTCTGAATGCTTTTCGCTCGTTTTTTGTTCTCTCTCAAATTGCTTTAGCTGTGACACTTATTTTAAATTATTGGTTATTTCAGCTTTTCCGGCCTATACTCCCAAGTACTAGCCGATTTGTAGCCGCCAGTCATGTTTTTCACTGTGAAGCCGTGCTGGGACAAGATTCTGGAGGCAATATAACCGCGCAAACCAACCTGGCAATAACCCATGATCAATTTGCTTTTATCAAGTTCCTGCAGTCTGTCCCGCAGCTGATCAACTGGAATATTTACAGCTCCTGGCAAATGACCTTTGTTGAATTCAAGCTCTGTCCGCACATCAAGCAGCAAAATGTCTTCTCGGTTGTAGGTTGTCAATTCGTCAAAGGTATAGGTATCGGTGCGCCCTGCCAGGATATTTTCCGCCACATACCCGGCAAGATTAACAGGATCTTTGGCCGAAGAATACGGCGGCGCATAACAAAGCTCAAGTTCGGCCAAATCTGAAACCTTACCATTAAGACGCATCACGGTAGCAATAACATCAAGGCGTTTATCAACACCCTCAGAGCCAACTCCCTGCGCTCCCAATATTTTGCCGTCTGCCGCGAAAATCAGCTTGAGCGACAGTGGCAGTGCGCCCGGGTAATAGGAAGCATGGGATTCGGGATGGACATAAATCACTTTGTGCGGCATATTCAATTTTTTAAGTGTCCGTTCATTATTGCCGGTGCAGGCTGCTGTCAGCCTAAAGGCCTTAAGAATGGCACTGCCCTGTGTCCCCTTATAGCTAGACGTCAACCCGGCAATGTTATCTGCCGCAATTCTTCCCTGCTTGTTGGCTGGCCCCGCTAAGGGAATCGCCGTGTTTTGTTTGCTGACAAAATCAATAACTTCAACGGCATCACCGACTGCATAGATCCCTGGATAAGAAGTTTCCATTCTTTCATTGACAAGGATGTGTCCTTTGGCTCCTAATTTAATCCCGCTAGCTCTGATAAAGCCGGTATCAGGAATAACGCCAATCGCCAGCAGCACCAGGTCGGCACTAATTGTTTTGCCGCTACTGGTTACAACTTCAATTCCGTTAGCGGCTTCATTGAAGGCCTTGACGCCGTCCTCAACTAGCAGCTGCACTCCATTACCCTGAAGCTCACTTTCGATTACGGCTGCCATTTCGGAATCAAACGGCGGCAAGATGTGAGGTGCAGCTTCAATCAGGGTAACTGCCAGGCCTCTGTCTTTTAGGTTCTCAGCCATTTCGACACCGATAAAGCCACCGCCGATAACTACCGCCCGTTGCACTTCCTCTTTATCCACAAAGCTTTTAATCCTGTCGGTGTCCGGAATATTGCGCAGGGTAAAAATCCGCTTGCCGTCAATGCCGGGAATCGGCGGCTTTATGGCTTTGGCTCCCGGCGAAAGAATCAGGTAGTCGAAGCTTTCTTCATAGATTCCCTTTTCTTTGCTGTTAACTGTCACGGTTTTGCGGTTAGGATCTATGCCTGTTACCTCGCTGTGATTGCGGACATCAATATTAAACCGTGCTTTCATGCTCCGCGGTGTCTGCACCAGCAGCTTGTTTCGGTCTTTGATGCTTTCGCCAATATAATAGGGCAAACCGCAGTTGGCAAACGAAATATGCTCATCCCGTTCAAACATAATGATTTCAGCGGTTTCATCCAGGCGTCTAAGTCTCGCTGCAGCCGACGCGCCACCGGCAACACCGCCTACGATCAAAACTTTTTTGCTCATGAAAAGACCTCCTTCAATATTATTTGCAATACGGTCTTTCAGTTTAACCAGCTTACCACCCCAATTGCTTATAGGTTTCCAGACAAGAGCAGCACGTTTTTCTGATTAATAATTTCAGTTCGGTAAAGAAGATTTATTTCCTCTAATTTCACGAATAAACTCGACTTGATTCAAGCTTTGTGCAAACGCCGTCTGAATCAAGTCTCTATTTATTAATGTCAGGCCAAAAGGCACTCTAGTTGCCGTTGGCTCTCCGTATAACAAAACACCGCCGCTGCCGCGACGGTGTTAAACAACTATTACAGTATTCCATATTTTTCGAAAGCAGCCGTGCTGGAAAGTCCATTCTCAATATCCGTGCGCACCACTTTTTCTGCCCGGGCTTTTGCCAAGGCCTGTACAACAACTTCCCGTTCCAATTCCTGCGGAATAATTACCACCCCGTCAAGATCAGCAAACACCAAATCTCCGGGGTTGACCCAGACATCCCCAATCTCAATGGGGCAGCGGTAATTGGCAACCTGGGTTCTGACTCCCGAATCTTGAGCATACCGGCCACGGGAAAATACCGGCCAATTCTGTTCCAGCACCATTGGCGTATCGCGATGAAAGCCATTGACCACAGCACCATTAGCACCCCGGGTTTTGGCTGTAGCTGTCAGCAGCTCGCCCCAATACGCACAACGCATTTCGCCGCCGCTGGCGATGTAGATTTCTCCCGGCTGCAGTTGGTCAAGCGCTTCGGTCAACAAACCAAACGGTTTTTTCTGCTCACCATATACATCAATCATCAATACCGGCATAGCCCTGCCGACAAGCACCATATCTTCTCTCATGGGCTGCACGGCCTGCGGCAAAAACTGGTGATAGCGGCCTAATTTATCAAGAATATCGCCGATTACCGGTGTATAAAGTTCCTCGCGCATAATGTGAAAAAGTTCATTATCATTGTTCCACTCTGTCATCCCTGACCTCCTAGCTTGTTTCCGTATTACGGCAAACTAACCATGCTCCATAATGACGATCACTTTAATTTGCCATCTGCCATCAATGTTTTCAACATATTCCGCATCGGCAAAATTCTGCAGAACCTGCTGCAAGGCTTCCTTGGCGGTAATCAATTCTAATTTTCGGGCTGGCGGCGTAGTTGGATCATTGATTTGCTTAACAATGACATTGTAATCTTCAATCGTATTCAGTAAAGCTGTCTTAAGTTTCCGTTCCATGGCAATTCCCCTCCCTCAGCAGGTTATTTTCACAACAACGAAACTTGACTTTCTTAACGACAGGCTAAGAACAGCATACTTTTCAAAAATTGCCTGCTCCCCCCGTACAAACCGAAAATTCTTTGCAGCACAAAACACTTGGTTTTATTTTCTTATTACTATAATACTACAGAAACCAGTATTTACAAGCTGCCTAACAATTTTTTAAAAAATAAAAAGCCGTATCGCTAAGATACGGCAAACATCTACTCAGACGCAACAATATTAGACAACTTTTTCACTCATGGCAGTGAAGCATTCTTTACACACATTTTTACCTTTAAAAATGCTTACCTCAACAGCACTTCCGCAAAACAGGCAGGCAGGCTCGTACTTCCGTAAAATGATCTGGTCACTATCCGTGTATATTTCAAGACCATCTTTTTCTTCAATACCAAAAACGCGCCGTAACTCGATAGGTATTACTACTCTGCCAAGTTCGTCCACTCTTCTTACAATCCCAGTTGCTTTCATCTGTATTTCCCCTTCGTTTTTACTTTATTCGACAAATTGCTACAAGTTAAATGTACCAAATGTTATAATACCTGTCAATTATAATTTTATCTGGTAATTGCAAATAAAAAATCTCCCAAGTTTCCCTTGAGAGATTTAGATTATCGTTCCGAGCAACGGAGCCCCACCAAATCAACTGGGTTTCCCCAAACCCAGCAGACCCACCACTCCGTTGCACCAAAATTATTATACTACAATTCACGCAAAATAAAAAGATGCCGGAAAAACTTACTTCCCGGCAGAATACTATCTTTTAAATTACAACCACCAACTTAGGTGATAGCGATCGGACCAATGGATTCAATTTGCGCTGTATTTAGTGCAACAACTTCCCCTATCGTATACGGGCCAACCGCGGTTGTTAATCGGATAAATAATAATTGAATTCTCTGGCTGGATTCATTATGATGTCTAATACCCAGCAAAGTACCTGCAAATACGTTTCCTGACTGGGTAACAGCAGTAACCGCCTGCCCAAAAGGAAATGCAAATGCTTGATCGTGAGCCATATAGTTTACTCCTTTCAGCAAATAAATGAAGACTTGATTCAGACGATCTCTTAACGCCCCCTGAATAATAGTCATCAACTAATAAAGCACCTGCTATATACTATGCAAACAATCTATAATGGTTCCCTTCGCCGCTATCGTTAACAAAATCTTTAACAAATATAAACAAAAACAAGTAAATTTTTCGGTATTATTGAAGTAACTATTTGACGGAAAGAAGGTGAGCTTATGAGCAACAACCAATCACCATCTCAGGATTGCATCACTGAAATAGAAGAAATCTTAAAAGAGTTTCCCGCCATCATTCTGGAAATTACCGGCGTAGATATTAACAAGGCATTACTAGACTGTGATGATTCTGCGGCCTAGGTTCGCTCAGTAAAAATCCCCCGATTGCCGAGGGATAAGAATCATGGCTGCCGGTAGTACATGTAAACCAGCGAACTCAATGTAATAATTCCCACAGCCATCAGGCCATAAACAATTTCCAGCAACGTAGTCCCTCCTCCGAACATAATAGTATATAGTATGCCCGGAATCAGATTTGTTGAATAAAAAAGTGCCTCGCCTTTGGACCGTCAATTCACGCCGATCCAAAACCGACTGTCTCAATGTATAAGGCAGCAGCAATAAGCATTATCTTCCTTGCTCCTGTACTCTACCAATATTAAAAAACAGGTTCACCCTGTTCAGAAAGGTAGCCAAACTGCCGCATAACACGCCTGTGCTCACTTACCAGGCGCAAAACCTGCTCCTGCGTTAATGCCGAGCACCAACTGCCGACCTTGCCTTCCCGGAAAAAGGCTGCCATATTTGCCGGTTTCTCTTGAAAACCCGCTTGTTTTTCTTGTTGTTGCAAATTTTTAAAGGCGGCAGCGGCTACTGCCTGTTCAATTTCTGCCGGCTTTGCCGCCAGCTCCATAAAAGCTGCTACGGCGGTGAAAGTTTCCACGGGGCTGGCATGCATATCTTCATAACGGATTATTTTTACCGGAAACTTAGGTCCCTTTGTCCAGCTTTCCACATGCTCGCTCCAGGACAGCAATTTTTGCCGCAGTTTACTGTGCAAGTGGCGCGAACTTCCGGAAAAACAATATTCAGAATCTCCCATGTGAGCAATGGCCGTATCCAAATTGCATCCCAGGTGAAAGGCCAGCGACACCGCGATATCTAGTGGATTACGAATAATATAAACTGCCCCTCGGCTGCCGCCGGCAGGAATTAAAGGCTGCCCTCCTGGCAGCAAGGTATATGCATCATGGATTTTAATATGTAACGGTTTGGGGGCCTGAGCAGCCATATAGGCATATACCTTAGGCCGCAACTCATCAATTTCCGCAGCACTCAAATCAGAGGCCTCAAGGCCTGTTATATAATCAAAGATATTGCGGGAACTGGCAATTCCGTCTGTCCTTAAACAGTTTATATCTAAAGCTTCCTTGTTTTGGGATAACAGCCGACTCAGAAAGGCCCGAAACCAGGTATTACCTGATTTCGGATAAGAAGCTAACCAGAAGATACCCTTCATTTGTCAATAACCCCCTCAATTTTCTTTACCATATCCTCAAGCCAAAAGCCTTCTAACGGCCAAGACATGCGGAAACCATTAACTGCGGCAGCAATTTGTTTACAGCACTTCGCCTGATGCACTTGGTCCCGGCCCGACAAAAACCAGTAACGGTGGGCGTTTGTTTCAATTGAGGTAACTTTCTCAGCATCTGGCAGTTTGGCAATACTAACTTGTTTGCTATTATCACGTCTAAGCTCAACGCACCAGCGCAGCGGCACAGCAGCTCCCGAAACTTTCTTGCCTACAGGCACTTGGTATTTCTCCAGCCTATTGCGCACCCGCCGTAATAAGCTTGTCTTTTCTCCCAACACTTCCACAGCATCCGTCCACAATTTAACAAGGGGATAACCGGAAATAAGCTCCGGCTTCCCCTTTCCGTCAAAACTGACCAAACACATATCATCAGCCAACAGCTCATGTCCTTGCCGACACAGAGCAGCTGCCAGCGTAGATTTGCCGACCGCCGAAACGCCGGTGGCTATAAGAGCTTGCCCATTTATATTCACTGCCGCGCCATGCAAAACAAATCCACCGCGCGCCTGCAGCAGCACCCCCAATACCGTTCCCAGCAAAAAGGCTTGCACATCTGTCTCATCAGCAGTTGCACAAGGCTCAATAATAATTTCATGGCGCCCGACAATGAGGTAACGGGCAATGCCCTCTACATTGAGAAGAAATTTTGCTGGCGCAACCTGAAATACAATTGCAGTAATAATGGCATCTTCCAGCGACTCCGGTACTGCGCTATAGCGAATAATTACATCAGGCAGCCCTTGCGACTCAGGCAGTCCAGGTATGCAAAAATCAGCGGCAAAGGTTAAGCCATAGGCCTTATACATAAATTGTTTATTATTCATTTCCTTGTCACCAGCTTTACTTTGGTTTTCAACTTATAACCATCTTATTGACAATTCTCAACAAAAACCTCTTAAATGTTATAATTATATAAGGCATTTATTAGAAATCGCTTGGTAAACGTGCAAAAAAATTAAAAACTCCGGACAATTCCGGAGTTTTTAACGTGTCTACGCTTATAGTACTTTGGCCGCAGCCGCTGCCATCACCTGATAGCCGCGTTCATTCGGATGCAGCACATCAGCATAATAGGTAAGCTCTGACTGCCTGCTTCCTGACCGCAGAAAAGCAGCATGAAAATCAATCACAGGCAACTGGTTAGCCAGCGCATATTCCCGCATATCTTCACGATACAGCGCTAACATATATTCATCCTGCTGATAATTACAGGGTATCGGCAGCCCGATTATTGGCGTGACTGCCCGCTGCTGCGCAGCTTCTATCATATAGCAGATATTCGCGGCCACTACTTCGGCTTCCATCCCGCCACAAGCATCATTCGTACCGCCCATAATAATTACATGCGATGGCAAAAGCCGGAGAACATCGCGTTCAAACCGCGCTACCATTTCACCGGTGGTGTTGCCGTTGATGCCTTTATTAATGATAGGAATACCCAGTGTTTCACTTGTTAACTGCACCCAGGAAGCGGTCGGCAAATAGGGAAACCCATACGTAATCGAGTCGCCAATGGCAACTATTTTCTTCGTATTATCCATACTCTCCAAATTACAGCAGCTTTTCAATGTCTGCTTTCATTGCCAATGGTGAAGTTGTTGGTTCATATCGGCCTACCACTTCCCCTTGCCGATTAACTAAGAACTTGGTAAAGTTCCATTTTATAGAGTCGCCTTCAAGCATCTCCGGGAAATTTTCCTGCAATACGGTTTGCAGCTTGCTACCAATAGGATGGTTTAAGTCAAAGCCTTTGAATGGCATTTTTGCAGTCAAATATGTAAATAAAGGATGTGCATTTTCTCCGCGCACCTCTGTCTTTTCAAACATGGAAAAACTAACGCCGTAATTAATCCGGCAAAATTGTTCCACCTCAGCATTACTTCCCGGCTCCTGTTCAGCAAATTGGTTGCTTGGAAAACCAAGAATCTCCAGCCCTCTGGCCGCATAGTCATCATACAATTGCTGCAGTTCTTCATACTGCGGAGTAAAGCCACATTTGCTGGCAGTGTTAACAATGATTATCACTTTCCCCTGGTACTCAGCAAGCGTGATTTCTTTACCACTGATGGTTTTTACATTATAGTCGTAGATACTCATATTACCCCTCCTAAATTTTTAGTGATTATTCTCGGTTTTATGGTAGTAAAATTTGGCATAACAGCCTGTTTCTTCTTTATTATTTTTAGATGCCGGAATGTTTTTTAGTCAACATATATTGCTGCCAGTTGCGTCTATGAGCAACTGCATAAATCCGATTTTCATTTTTCCTTCTCTTGGGCTGCAGTTAGTCTTGCCAGCATCCCGCGCAGTTGATTTCGCATATCAACTGCTTCTTTTATTGATAATTGGGAAGCACAAAAAACTTTTTGCGCAACCTCATAGGCGTCATCCTTTAGTGCTTTGCCTTTATCAGTCAGTCTTATACATAAAATCCGCTCATCGTCTTTGCTGCGCTGCCTGCAAACCAAACCGGCAGCTTCCATTTTTTTTAAGAGCGGCGTTAACGTTCCCGAATCCAGAAACAGCTTTTCCCCAAGTTCCTTTAATGCCAGGTTGTCTTTATCCCAAAGAGCCAATAGCGTAATATATTGTGTATAAGTAATTCCCAAGGCATCTAAAAAGGGGCGATATAACCTGACAACTTCCTTAGAGCAGGCGTAGATTGCAAAACACAGCTGATTATCCAGTTTTAACAGGTTGTCTTTATCCATCATTCGTATTTACCCTTTTCACTGTTTGATTAACGCTTGTCGGTTAGCTATGCCAGGTTACTTGCAGCGGATTTCTCTCTACCAGCCGTTTATAGAAATATTTCGGGAAGCCTACCATCAAGCCACCGGTTACAGCTAACTGGGGTGGCAAATTCAGCAATTCCAGCAAAGGCTGATAGCCACTTGCTGCACACGCCCCGAAGAAACCAGCCCAACAGGTCCCTAAACCAAGTGTTGGCGCATATAGCTCGGCATATGCTAGGGAAAAATGTGTATTATCCCGGCCGCGATCAAGAAAACGCTTATTGGTAACAGCTATCACCAAGCAAGGTGCTTCCCGTAAGATGACGTCTTCCGCAGTTTTACGATACACGTCAACTAAACCGTCAAAGTATTTGGCCCAGGCAGTGCCTTGCTCTACTTGCCCTTCCATCCAATCAACAGTGACGGCTGAAATTTTACGTAAGACTGTAGCATTGTCAATAACATGGTAGGCCACGCCCTGCGAATTGCCGCCAGTTGGTGCCAAGCGTGCAATCTCCAGCATCTGCAAAACCTTTTCCCGCGGAACGGCGGTCTTTTTATAACAACGAATTGAGCGGCGAGTGCGCATAAAGCGGGCTGCAGTCTCAGCATCAAGCACAGGCTCATTGTCCATCGGCAATTGCTTGGCAAGCGGCGCTTTCCTATTATCCAGAGCAGCGTGCGGACAGACTGCCACACAATGTCCACAGGCAATACAACTGGGATTTCCAGCTTCAGGCCCCTGACTTCCCATGCTAATAACCCTTGACGGACAGACCTGAACACACAGGCTGCAACGTGTACATTTTTCTTGATCCACTTGAATTAAATCCATACTTTTCATCCTCCAGTTGTTCTTCTACCTTCTGTTAGCGTTACCAACAAAAAGTTTATTACATCACCAATAACATCTCTTGCACAATTAAATTTTATACAATTTAATTATCTGCAATTATATTTCTTTTGTCAATAAAATTGTAAATCCGGAATGACCACCTACACTCGGCCAACGCAAAAGCTACCCGCTTGCGTTAGTCCTGTAAGAATATGTATCTATAGGAAAGTGCACCGCAAGTGTTAGATAGGTATCTAGCACTTGCGGTGCACTTTCGCTTTGGCTCAATCTGCTCATTGTTTCATCGCATTCTTTAATACTTCACTGAAAGAAACCGCTTTTTCCTTCTTCCTTGACCCTTCCTTGGGCGAAGTTGAATCTTGCTTATAATTGGGAATAGATTGAATACCTGTTACTTTTAAGTCCATAATTACTCGCCCTCCTTGGCTCATAATATTGTTGCTTATTTATAGTATCGTAAAGATCTCGATTTTTCTTAAGACTAAAGTCCTAGTTTCTTGGCCGAAAGTCCTAGTCCTAGTCCTAAAGCTATTATTGCAAAAACTCTGCAGGTTTGTTCACTACGAACAGCAGCACGCAATAATTTCTTTGATATTTTCGCTAGGCAGTCCGTCAAGCCACACGCCGCCGGTTCTTTGCAGGAAAGCCTGTACTTCCTGGGCATCCTTTAATTCTTCTTCAATACTTTCCGGCACAATGATTACTTTACTGTCATCCATCAGGTGGGCAATGATGATTCTTTGCGCAAGAATAGAAACAGTAAACGAAAATGGTGCGAATGTTTTACTGCCGCTAGGTGCAAATGATAACTTTATTTTTTTGTCTGCCCCCTCGGTTACACAGAACACAGAGATAGCTATATCTGCACTGTCTAGACATAACCCGGCAATTTCTTTAATACCGGAAACTTCAACAGCATTTACGCCAGCTATCTGAGCAACTTGAACACAAATACTCATACCCCAAGATACCTCTCTTTTACCAAATTTCTAACCTTTTCGTCACGAAAACAATCAATCCCTGCAGCTTCTCACGCTGCCGCGACAAGAGTAATAATTACTGCCTACCACTGACAAATCGCGATACAAAGCGACTTACAATACTTTAATTAATTGTAAAAACTTAACAGAGTCTTCATCTACTCTTAAAATACTTTTTACCGTACTATGCTACACTTTTACTGTAATCAATTGGTAAATAATTGATTGCAACCAACAATATCAAAAAAATATGTGGCAAACTTACTGAAAAGTAAGGACGCAAAGCTATGGGTCTAAGGACTATTGGTCTATGATTGCCAGGTTGCCCTTAAAATAGGTATATAAGCCCTGGCATTTCAGGGTTTTTGTATTTATGTAAGGTATGCTTCCTACAGCAGTCTTGCCCATGACCACAGCCACACTATGCTATTGGCAAAAAATTGTTGCAGCTATGGCAGTTTGTTATTGTGGGGATCTGGTTCTATCAAATTTCTGTAGGAGGCAATATTCTATGAAGAAAAAAATTATCATCTTACTCACACTCATCAGCGGCATCCCCTTACTTGTGTCCATGTTTATTTCTCATTTTCTGTTTACCAAGCCGCTGGAAGCCGACTATTATGCAGTTAATGCCGGCAAGGTGGAAGTTTTCAAAACAGAAATCAAATCCTACATCAACAAACACATGGAAATTATTAAAGCCGTATCCCGCACCGCGCCGATAAAAACCTTTGATCTGAACGCTGCCAAACAAGAAATTGCCGATGTACAAAAGGTATATACTGATGTCGGCATGGCGCTTTCAAATGATAAAGGCTTCCAAGTCGTACGCGGCGATGACACCAAACTTGGTAAAGTCGCTGACCGGGATTTTTATAAAGAAGCCATGAGCGGCAAAGATGAGGTTGCCTCTAAATGGCTTGTAAGCACTACCACAAACAAACCCATTGTCATTCTTGCTACACCAGTGCGTACCGATACCGGTAATATTGTCGGGGTACTACAGGGAGCGATTAATCTTGATGCCTTCAAGGATTTTGTTACAAAAATATCGGTCAATGGCATTACCGCTTACATACTGGATCAGGAAGGCAATATAATTGTACATCCTAATGATCAATTATCCGGCGAAGCCAAAAATATGAGTCATGTTCCGTTTGTTCAAAAAGCCCTGCGCGGCGAAAGCGGCACCGAAGAAATTGCCAGCGAAAACGGCGTTCGTAAACTTGTCAGCTATGTGTATGATCCACAGACCCACTGGACAATTTGTATGGAAAAAAATTACGAAGAATATAATGCCATCACCCAAAAAATGCTGCTTAGCAATTTCCTAGTCCTGGCTATTACGATGACTGTGGTCATTCTCATCAGCCTTGTATTCTCCAACAAGTTAACCAAACCGCTTATTCAATTGGTGACAGCCACCGAAACCATCAAAAATGGGAATCTCAATGTAACTATTACAAGTGATAGTAATGACGAAATCGGCAAACTCGCCCAGAACTTCAATGCCATGGTTGCCGGACTCAAGGACCTCTTGCGCCAAGTCAACAGTTCCTCTGAAGTTGTTTCAGCAGCTGCCCAACAGTTAAGTGCCGGTGCCGAGCAGTCGGCAGCTACCGCCGAACAAGTAACAACCTCCATTGACGTAATTGCCGACAGTGCGGAAAAACAGGTAGCCTCTGCCGAAGAGACTGCATCGCTTGTCACCCAGGTTGTTGCCGATATCGAGCAAATTGTTGCTGATTCCACTACAGTCGCATCAGTATCGGAAGGAACGGCGCAGTTAGCTACCAGTGGCGGCATTGCCATAGAAAATGTCGTGGTGCAAATGCGCAATATTGAAACAGGGGTCACAACTTCGGCCAAAGTAGTGACAAAATTAGCAGAACGCTCTGCAGAAATCGGTCAAATCATTGACACGATTTCCGGCATTGCCAATCAGACCAACCTGTTGGCACTCAATGCGGCCATTGAAGCAGCCCGTGCTGGCGAACAAGGCCGCGGCTTTGCCGTAGTGGCCGAAGAAGTACGCAAACTGGCCGAGCAGTCGGAAAACGCAACTAAGCAAATTTCTGAGCTTATCGGTGAAATACAGACAGATACTAATAAAGCTGTTGTCGCTATGAACAAAGGCACTGACGAAGTTAAAACCGGGACCGGTATTGTCAGTGAGGCCGGACAGACATTTAAAGAAATCATTGCCATGACAACTCAAGTATCCGAACAAATTCAAAGTATCTCGGCATCAATAGAAAATGCAGCAGCAAACAGCCAAAAAATCGAAACAGCCATCAAGGCAATGGATACGCTAAGCCGAAATAACGCCAACCAGACACTGCAAGTTTCGGCTGCTACCCAGGAGCAAGTTGCCTCTGTAGAAGAAATTAAAAAAGCAAGTCAGTCTTTAGTAGAAACAGCTGATAAACTCCAAGGTGCCATTACTAAATTTTCGATATAGACCAACTGAGAAAAACGTTTCCCCCACGTTTTCCCCTACCGGCTAATAGACAGGCTTCTTATCACAGAGCCGTCTTGCTGCAATAGAAAATACTACGAATGGAGTGATGCATAATGTCAAATGTCGGAATGCGTATTTTCTCGCATATCAACAGGCCAGCGCCAGCGTTAATTGAGAGTTTTGCCGGTCTGCCGGTAGCCAACATCGCCGATAATATGAACCGCATGTCCTGCATGGATGCCAAACTTCGTCCCCTTAATGACATTCCTTTACTTGGGCCGGCGTTTACTGTAAAATCTCGTCCCGGCGACAACCTTATGCTTCACAAAGCCCTTGACCTTGCTCAGCCTGGCGACATTGTCGTCGTTGACGCCCAAGGTGATTTGTCCAATTCCATTATGGGTGAACTAATGGCGTTATGGGCCAAGCAGCGCGGCCTTGGCGGTTTTATCGTGGATGGTGCCATCCGTGATGTTGGTGCACTGAAAAAAATGGGTATGCCGATCTACGCAGCCGGAGTAACCCCTGCCGGCCCCTACAAGGACGGCCCTGGCGAAATCAATGTTCCTGTCGTTTGCGGCGGCGTTGTTGTTCACCCCGGCGATATTTTGGTCGGCGATGAAGACGGCATTGTGGTCATCAATCCACGCGATGCTGAAGCGCTGCTGGAAAAATCCAAGGCAAAATCCCGCAAAGAGCATAAAGATGTAGAAGATATTACTAATATGGCCTGGGATCGCACCTGGGTTGATAAAGCGCTGCAAGAGCGCGGCGTGGAAATTGTAAAGTAACGAACCAATCGAGGAGGGAATTATGATGAAGCTAGATATTACAGCCATAAACAACTGGTTGGGAAAAAGAATGTTTTTAGTAGTTTTGTCAGCACTCCTAATAGGTTTTGCCATGAGAGTTCCGGATAACCAATTTATCCGGTCTCTCCTTATTGTATTATTTGCTTACATGACTTTCGTAACTTCACTTGGCACCAGTTTAAAAAGCTTTATCCAGGTTATGGGCAAACCCTGGATTCCTTTATGGATATTACTGCTTATTCATATTGTGACACCTCTTACCGCCTGGATTTTAGGCAACATATTTTATGTCAACTCCCCGGAAATGCAGCTTGGTTTATTAGTGGCAGCAGCCATTCCGGTAGGAGTGACCTCAGTCATGTGGACAGCACTTACTCAGGGCAATATCCCTATAGCCCTTGTGGCAGTTACACTTGATACTCTAATTGTTCCGGCTTTGCTCCCGGCTTACTATAAACTTATTGTCGGCCAGACAGTCACCATGGATTACACAGCGTTGGTTATCCAACTGGTGTTAATGGTAACACTGCCAAGTATCGCTGGCATGCTGCTGTATGATTGGACCGGCGGCAAAACTGTGTCCTTTTCCAAGGGTCTTGGCGGCCTAACGTCCAAACTGGCCCTATTTGTAGTAATCTTTTTTAACGGCGCCTTTGTCGCCCCTGCCATCCAGTTGTCCTGGGACACTCTCCAAATGGTAGCCGTCGCCTTGATTATGGTGGTGTCGGCCTATGGCCTGGGATATGTAGGTTCGTTCTGCATACCTAACCGTTCCCGCGAGACCACCATGGCCATGATTTACAGTGTCGGCATGCGCAACGCCACTTGCGGCCTGGTTATTGCCATTACCTATTTCTCACCGGCAGTGGCTGTTCCAATTGCGCTGCTCATGTTATTCCAGCAGCCGATTGCCGCATCAATCCCCAATATTTTTAAATACATTGAGGAAAAACGGACATTGCGCCCGCAAGAAGCAACCGTTCATCTTAAATAAAGGCCAACAAAAATGAGGCTAACGGCGAACCGTTAGCCTCATTTATTTTTACTTCACAATATCTGCACCAAACCACTGCTTGGAGATTTTTGCCGAAGTTCCGTCTTTTTTCATTTCATCAAGTGCTTTTTGCACCTTGTCACGCAGTTCTTTATCCTCTTTTCTAAAGCCAACACCATATGTACCAACCTCGCCCAGCGGCTTTTCAATAGCCACATATTTGCCTGCTTCTTTTGACATATAATATCTGCCAAGGATTTCGTCGGTAACAACAGCATCTACCCGCCCGGCTTTAAGATCCATAAAGGCCGCAATGCAGTCAGGATATTTTTTGAAGTCTTTTAACGATGCTTTCAGTTTTTCATCTTTAGCCACAACTTCTTCACCAATACTGGCTTGCTGTACGCCCACAACCTTGCCGGCTAAATCGGCCACACCTTTAATTGGCGACCCTGCCAGTACAAAGATAAGCTGCTTACTTTCCATATATGGGTCACTAAAGAGTACGTTTTTCTTACGTTCTTCGGTGATATTCATACCATTCCACAGAGCATCAATACGCTTGCCATTCAATTCGGCTTCCTTGCTGCTCCAGTCAATGCCTTTGAATTCTACTTCCATCCCTAAACGTTTAGCAGCTTCTTTTGCCATGTCTATATCAAAACCAACAATATTATTTTTGTCATCTTTAAAGCCCATCGGCGGAAAACTGTCATCCAAACCAATTACAATCTTCTTGGCAGGTGCTTTCGTATTTGTGTTTGTGCTGCTGCACCCGGTAAAAATAACGCCTACCATCACAAATAACAGAATCAATCCAATAACTTTCTTCATAAAAACCCTCCACCCCAAATTATCAATCTCCTCATTGACAATTATATTTTACTTTAGTTAGCTAAAATAAAAAAGCGGCAAATTAGCAAAGGAGCAAATTTATAAAGCGTTTATCATTCGTAATCTTCATAAAGCTTATTATTTTGCATATTTTAATATAATTATTTTTATACAGGAAATTTATGAATTTACTTGAAGAATTTTACATTATCCGCTAGAATTATAACGTGACAAAGATGTTAGCCTCGGGCTAGTCATAGGAGAGGATTGTCATTGAAAAGCATTAATTTCTACTATGAGACCTTTGAAAACTTACAGAATTTTCTTTCAGAAAACCATAATACCCTTTATGAATCTAAACCTTCCGCAATTTTAGTACAAGTCTTTACCTGCTACGACGATCGTGATTTTCTTGCTAAAGTTACCGCTGAAGTGTCTATGCTAATTCCTACTGCCTGTGTTATTGGTTCTTCAGCAGGCAGTGTAATCATGAATGGCACTGTTGGCGGAGAAAAAACAGTTATATCTTTCACAACATTTTATCATAGTAACGTGCGCTGCGCTTTGCTAGCAAAGGATGGCAACAGTGACTTTGATTTAGGAGCGGCACTGGCTTCATCCCTAAACAGCAATACGGCGAAAGTGCTCCTGGTATTTACCGCCAGTCAATTAATAAACGCTAATGAACTGTTGTCAGGCATTAGCAGTATTAATCCCTTTTTACCGGTTGCCGGCGGCAGATCCGGCGATCCCTGTCATGGTATTAATGCCATCATCAGCTGTAATGACGAAATTACTGAAGTTGGGGTTGTTGGGGTTGTCCTTGAGGGGGAAAAATTGACAGTCAACCGTTACTGGCATTTGGGCTGGCAGCCAATCGGCAAAGCAATGACGGTGACCAAGGCGGCAGGCTTGCGGGTATATACCATCGACCACATGCCTGCTTTTGAAATATACAAAAAATATCTTGGCTTGACCAGGACCGGTCCCTTTAGCAATGCCGTCGAATATCCGCTTATCGTTATTAGGGATGGAATCCAACTGGCCAGGGTGCCTGTTATTCACTACGAGGACGGTTCTATTACCTTTGCCGGTGATCTACGAACAGGCGAGGTTGTCCGGCTAAGCTTTGGCAATATCGGGATAATTCTTGATGGTGTAGAAAGCCTGTGCACAACAATTAAACGCCAGCCGGTGGAAAGCTTGTTTGTATATTCCTGCGCCTGCCGCCGCGGGTATTTACAAAGCTTATGCAGTCTCGAAACCAAACCATTTCAGGCTATCGCCCCAACTGCCGGTTTTTGTGCAAGTGGCGAGTTTTTCCACTATGACAATCAGAACCATCTATTCAATGCCACAATAACTACTCTAGCCTTATCAGAGCAGCACGATGCCTGTGCAACCAGAAGTTCCGGAGTAATACAGCTTTTTAAGAATAATTGCCAACCTGACACTGAAACAGCTAAAGACCCCATAGCCGCAAAGGACGTTGGGGTCTTTAGAGCGTTAACACACTTGGTAAATACCGTAATCAGCGAATTGGAGCAAACCCAAGCCAAGCTTCAATACAATGTTATTGGTGAAATGGCAGCCGGTATTGGTCATGAAGTACGTAATCCTATGACAACCGTTCGGGGCTATTTGCAAATGTTTCAGAAAAAAGAAGAGTTTGCTGCCTATCACCACCAACTTGCCGTAATGATTGAAGAACTGGACAGAGCTAACTTAATTATTACCGAGTTTCTATCGCTCTCTAAACACAAACGGGTGGAAATGAAATTAGGCAATATAAATAGCGTGCTAAACAGCCTGTTCCCACTGCTCCAGGCCGATGCCGTTCAACATGGTCATGAAATTCTTTTAACACTGGAAGACACGCCGGATTTTGATTTTGATGATAAAGAAATTCGCCAGCTTATTGTTAATCTGGTACGCAACGGCTTTGAAGCCATGCACGCCAGAGGCGTATTGGTTATTAGCACAAAGTATAGCGGTCACCATGTGATTTTAAGCGTTAAAGATACCGGTTCAGGCATCCCGCCGGAAGTCCTGGAGAAATTGGGCACTCCTTTTGTGACAACGAAAGATGCCGGAACTGGCATCGGTTTATCTATCTGTTTTCGTATAGCCGAACGCCATCGAGCCTCTATTGATATTACCACCGGTGAGCAGGGAACGGTCTTTTCAGTAAGTTTTAAAATGACTCACCTCTAACCGGCTGCATGCTTTTGACTTAAGTGGCAGCTATTAAAATCCATGCCAGTCAGATACAATGTACTCTAGGCCTTCAGTATGGTATATCCCTTACCGGCAAGCGCCTTTACGGCAGCATCAAGATCGTTATCTCTAACAAGAATATAATCGGTATTGTAAGTGGAAATTGCAAAAATACTTACACCGACGTTTGCCAGCACCTCTGACACCACCGATAATATACCAACCAGACTAAAATCCAGTATTCCGGCTATTTTGAGAGCCCGCCACCCTCTTTCGCAGAGCGCCTCATCAGGAATAACAGCTTCCGAGCATACAATAGACAACTCCTCAGTTGTTTTGGTAACTGAAAAAAACTCTCCCTGGCAAGCCCACAGTGGCACAACCTGGCTTGCGCTCAATTTGCAAACTCCAAGTGTAGTTGGCAGGATCTCAAAAGTTAATTTGTGTTTTACCATCCTGTTCTCTCCTTAACCTCATTATAAGGCGCTTATGTAACTCAAAAAGACGGAAAATCCTTATATTACAGGATTTCCCGTCTTTATTTTATATCTTAAACTTGCTGACAGCAATTGTCAGTTCTTCCGCCATTTTAGCCAATGCCTGACTGGAAGACGCAATTTCTTCCATGGTGGCTGACTGTTCTTCGGAAGCGGCCGAGACAGTTTGTGTCTGCCCTGCTGCCTCCTTGCTGATGACATTAATATCATGTACGGAGTCTACAATTTTCTGACTGCCGGTTACCATTTGCCGGATAACATCTGATATCCCGCCGATTTGGGTAGTTACTTCAGTTATGGATTGGAATATTTCTTTAAAGGTATGACCGGCATCATTCACTACTTCGGTCCCAATGCGAACTTCTTTGGTTCCTTCAGCCATGGCCACTACCGCCCCATCAGTATCTTGTTGAATTATCGCAATTAATTCAGCAATCTGCTTTGCTGCATCATTAGATTGCTCCGCTAATTTCCGGACTTCATCTGCAACAACAGCAAAACCTCTCCCCTGTTCTCCCGCCCGGGCTGCTTCTATGGCAGCATTTAACGCCAACAGGTTGGTCTGACCTGCAATGCCGGAGATGGTGTCCACGATTTGCCCGATTTCTTTAGACCGTTCCCCCAGCGTTGTAACAACCTGAGCCGAATTGGTAACAGTATTTTCAATCAGCTTCATCTGATTCATAGCCTTTTCCACCGCGCTACTGCCTGCTTGCGCTGAACCGGTAGATTTTTTCGAGGTATCTGCAGCCGTATTAATGTTAACCGCGATCTGCTGCATCCCTGTCGACATTTGTTCTACCACAGAGGCTGTGTTGTCAACCGCTTTTAACTGCTGTTCAGCACCATTGGCGACTTCGGTAATAGTAATAGCAACCTGATTGGCAGCCTGAGCGGTCTGTTCCGCACTGGCTGTAAGTTCTTGGCTTGATGCAGATAAATTCTCCGCGATTGCGCTCACCTGTCTAACCAAAGCTTTAAGGTGATCCACCATTGCATTGAAGTGACCTGCCAACACACCAATCTCATCACCTGAGGTAATCGCTACTCGTTGCGTAAGATCACCGGCCGCCACTTTGCCAACCCCTTCCACCAAGCGGCCGATAGGAGTTGTAATTCCCTTGGCCAAGAAGAAAGTTAACACCACGCCCACTCCCAACGCACAAAGTGCAATTGCGCCAATTGTCAGCATCATCTTGTTTTTTTCTGCATTAAGTACCGAAACATCCTGTCCGGAAAACAAAATTCCGATAGGCTTATCTTCCGGCCCCAGCAGCGGCAGATAGGAGGTTATATATTCCTTGCCGACAATGTTCGCATGACCCATATATTTTTGATTTTGCTTTAATACCTTTTCGGCAATTACCGGGTCAAGTTTAGTTCCGACTACTCGTTTACCATCTTTCATAATTGTTGTGGCAATCCGCTCGTCATCCAGAAATAATGTGGCATCAACACCAAACATCTGCTTGACCTTGTCAACAATTTCATCCCGGCTGGCAGTATAACCTGGTGTTATTACGCCAACAATCTGTCCTGCCGCATTATATACCGGCGCACCGGCGCGAACCGACAGCTTAACAACCGTACCCGATTCAATGGCCGCAGATGTCGTGCCTTTAAGCGCCTTTTGCACATTAGCCTGATTCATCACACTATCACCTTTTTTGGCATCATGCGTTCTGGCAATGACCACGCCTTTCGCGTCTGACACGGTAACCGAATCAAGCTTAGCTTCTTTTGCCAATGGTCCAAGGATTCTTACGATGGCAGCCGAATCCCCTGCTTCCATAGCTTTAATAACCTCAGGGTGACGGCTAAAAATCATGGCATAAATGGCTGCATCATTTTTATAACTTTCCAAAATACTATTTAGACCTTCTAATCCCTCATTTGTCTCTACTTCCATTTGTTTTTCCATATTAGTAGTAAAGAAATATAGTGCGGGCACCGCAACAGCCAAAACAGCAATAGCGATGAACAAAGTAGTGTAAACGACTAATTTCTGCTTTATTCCCAAATTTTTTCTCATTTTCCAGCCCCCCGACTAGTGCCTACTGTTATTCTTTGTATGATTTTATCAGTTTATTGCCTATGTAGACATCATAACATATAATTCTTCGCTTTACCTGTCAATTATTGATTTTTTTGACAAAGAACAGGTAAAGTTTTTATTAAATGTTAACACCTATGCAAAAACCAATTGACGTAACATCAATTTAACGTTACAATTTAGTTAGATATTCAAACAATAAGTTAATCAAATAATTAACTCAGAGGTGTTTATTTTGCCGATAGTACATGAAATGACTGAAGAATTGTTTACCTTTTTTGACGGTTTTGCATCCTGGGAAAACTCAGTCATTCGGGCAAGTGATTTAACCGTTTCAGAAGTTCACGCCATCGAAGTCCTTGGGAAGTATGGGCAAGTGAATATGAAAAATTTAGCAGCCAAACTAGGTGTCACAACAGGCACAACCACGGTAACGGTCGACCGCCTGGAAAAAAAAGAGTACGCCTACAGGCAGCCTGTAAAAGAAGATAGGCGGGTATACTTAATTACACTGACAGAAAAAGGCCAGGCGGCTTTTACCGAACACCATCAATACCATACAGACTTAACTGCTCAGATCTTATCTGTTCTTACCAGTGAAGAAAGCGAACAATTGCTACACATCTTGAAGAAACTAAATCAGGAAGCGTTCTAAGGAGGAGCGAATAAATGAGTGATCATACTCATGGCAAAACACTGAACAATAAACAGGGGCTGAAGATCGCTATCTTTATTACCGCTATTATTATGTTCCTTGAATTCTTCGGCGGTTTGGCAACAAACAGTTTAGCACTGCTTTCGGACGCAGGCCACATGCTTAGTGATGTAAGTTCACTGGTTTTCAGTCTTCTTGCTATGTGGCTTGCCGTAAAACCGCCCACAGCAACTAAGCATTTCGGGTTTCACCGGGTTGAAATTTTAGCTGCTTTATTTAATGGAGTAACGCTTTTTGTCATTGCCGGACTCATCCTGTTTGAAGCCTATAAACGGTTATTAGTTCCCCAGCCGGTTAGCAGTATTTCGATGATGGTAATCGCCACAGTGGGAATGGCTGCCAATATAATAAGCGCCTGGGCCTTGGTGCGCCAAGGCGATATCAAGGATAATATCAACATGCGCAGTGCCTATTTGCACATTATTGGGGATGCCCTTGGCTCTCTCGGAGCCATTGTGGCAGGGCTGCTGATGTACTTTAGAAACTGGTATATTGCCGACCCTATAATAAGCGCAGTGGTAGCCGTAGTTATCCTAAAAGGGGCTTTCGGGGTCATCCGGCAAGCAGTTCATATCCTTATGGAGGGAGCCCCTCAAACAATCGACGCAAACAAGGTCATAGCCATGCTTGAAACCATAGATGGCGTTATTGGTATCCATGACCTGCGGATTTGGACAATTACCTCGGGAGTATATTCCTTAAACTGTCACTTGCTTATTGACGATAATGCTGACTATCAAACTATCCTGCGAAATGCAACCTGCCAATTACAGGATGGCTTCAAAATTAACTACTCTACCCTACAGCTGGAACCTCAGGATTTTGAAGCCACACTTTCCGCATTACCTTCCTGACACCAGACAACCCCTTCCGTATAGATCCGGAAGGGGTTGTTTTAGCTTCTTCAATATTAGAATGCAGAGACTTTACGCTGCTGCCATGCATCAAATTGGGTTTGTTGATTGGCAGTAAGTTGCTCACGCACAGTCTTTGCTGAAGCTTGCTTTATCTTTTTTATTTGCGTAACCTTTTGCTCGATTGAAATCGCACTGTCACCAAAAACATCCCAGATTTGAACCTTTGATTTTTCATTAATTTTCGCTATTTCCTGCTTTTGCTGGCGTGTTAGTTCTAAGTTTTTCAACAGTTCTTTCCGGTTTTCACCGGCTCCCTTCCTATTCGCGATAAACTGACCAAATGTTGTCTGTTGACTTGGAGTTAACTCTTTGCGTACATTTTCCAGCGCATTGGTTCGTATTGTCTGGATTTGCTCCCGCAGCTCCCGTATTTGCTGGTTTCTTTGTTTGCCACCAAAGGGATTTTGCTTAATCTGGCCACGTGTATTTTTCTTTAGCTCTTTGATCTCTCCACTAGCCTGGCGAAAGATTGCCTCAATTTCTGTTTTTTGCTGGCTGGTTATATTCAAATCTTCTACCGGACTTGCCTGCACTATTTTGAGCGTTCCAGGCAAGCGGTTATCACCGCCCGCAGCCATGATCCCCACCAACATAATAATTCCGGCAAACACAGTCGCTACTTTAACCATCAATTTTTTCCCTGTTTTCAGCATGGATATTACCTCCTTTAGCTTACATACTCATGCCTTGGCAATTTATCCTCAGCATCAATTATCAGTATAAAGAGCTATTATGGCAGCAAGAAGGCAAACACCCTGCTAAAATTTTTTTATTAATTATCCGCGAAATATAAAATCTTGCCATATCTGTGCCATGTTTTTGTATTATACTGGATAAATAAAGGCTTAATCTTTTACTAAACTTGTGAAAAAAGGGTGAACAACCGCATGTTAAAAATTCTTATCGCTGACGACGAACAGGATATACGTGACATTGTTACCTGGTATCTCAGCCGTGAAGGCTTTCAGGTTTTTGCGGCAGCAGACGGCGAAGCCGCTCTGGATATAGAGACTTCCCATTCACCCGATCTTTTACTGCTGGATGTAATGATGCCCCGCTTATCAGGCTGGAAAGTTGCCAAAAGCGTTAAGCGTCATGTGCCGATTGTATTTTTGACAGCCTTAAGCGAAGAAAATGACAAAATCACCGGCTTTAATCTAGGAGCCGATGATTATATTCCTAAACCCTTCAGTCCACGTGAATTAGTTGCCCGAGTACGCGCGATTTTACGCCGCAATGGCAAACTTGCATTGACCGGCGATGTCTTGCATTTTCCGTCGGTTTCCCTTGAGCCGGGAACACAAAAAGTTGTGGTTGCCGGCGAATCTATTGAATTGTCTACTAAGGAGTTTGAATTACTATACTTTTTGGCCCGTCATCCTCAAACTATTTTTACCAGAGAAAGTCTGACAGTCAATTTGTGGGGCTACGACTTTGAAGGTGATGAGCGAACCGTTGATACTACGATTAAAAGAATTCGCAGGAAAATCGGCCTGGCCGGCGATTTTATAAAAACAGTGCGCGGCACCGGCTACAAGTTTGAGGTGGATAACCAATGATCACCCGTTCGCTGTTTTTCCGCCAGGTAGCTAGTCATCTGGCCATTATTCTCTTTATGGCACTAACCTTGCTACTTTCGGTTATGCATTTCGCCTATCAGGGCAATAAAGGAGCTCTGGCAATACGGATTAGCAGTATTGCCGACTTTTGGGCAGAGGATTTACAGGCCGGAAACATCCCTACTCTGCACGAATGGCAGTTAGCAAGTCAAGCGGCTGGCGCAATACTCTGGCTGGAAAACGGCGATAGACAAGTTCTCCAGGGAAGCCCGCCTGAACAGTTAGACGCCGACTCCTACCAGGTCAATACTCCGCTGGAATTTTCCCGACAAGTCCTGATTTCTCCCGAAAAACAGAATGCCATCCTTATTTCCGTGCCGGTAACAATAAAAGATACACCGGGACGACTGTTTGCTTATTACTCAGGAAACTCTGTCTATTTTATTTTTGAGCGGGTACTCCGTTTATCGCTGTTCCCGTTTATTACCGGCCTGATTGCCGCCTTTTTACTGGCACTACTGTTGTCGCGCAAATTAACCCACTCCATTGCCGACATTGCTGCTGCCGCCAAACGTTTCTCAGCCGGCGACTATGCCAGCCGTACCAGCTCTACCGGCAAAGATGAAATCGGCGCACTGGGCAAAACATTTAACTCCATGGCTGACGCCATTCTTCATACCCAGCAAACCAGACGTGATTTTTTCGCCAATATTTCGCATGAGTTAAAAACGCCGCTCAGTTGTGTAAAGGCCACTGCCGAAGCGCTTATTGACGGTATTGCAGTCACCGACCAGGCAAGAACCCACTATCTGGAGAAAATATTAACTGAAACTGACCGAATGTCGCGCCTGGTGCATGACATTACCGATACCGAACAACTGGAGTCCGGCAAAATGCTGATCAAACAGGAACGGCTTGATTTAGCCGCCCTGCTGCTAAACCAAGCCGACAAGCTGGAACTATTGTTAAAGCAAAAAAATCTTTCGCTGACACTACGCCTGGAAACCGATAAACGTTTTGTTTTGGGCGATACCGACCGGTTATCACAGGTACTGGATAATCTCGTGAGCAATGCCAGCCGTTATGCTCCACCTAATTCCCGGATTGGGCTGGCGCTAACAGAGGAAAACAACTGGCTCCAAGTCAGTGTAACTGATCAGGGTGAGAGCATTGACCAAGCTGAGTTACCCTTGATCTGGGAACGTTTTTATCGTATTGACAAATCCCGCAACCGCGCTACCGGCGGCAGCGGCCTAGGCCTGACTATAAGCCGCGGCTTAATTGAAGCAATGGGCGGAACGCTCTCGGTAGAAAGCCAAAAAGACCAAGGAACTACATTCAAAATCTGCCTGCCCTGGCAAAAGTAAATATAACCTACCTACAAACAAAAGCTGCAAGCTAATGAAGTTAGCCTGCAGCTTTTGTCTGTAGCAAATTCAGGTTATCTTTGCCATATTCATGACACTTTAGCAGATTATACTGTATTTGTATGATTTCTTATTACACAGGAGGAAACTGCAATGCTTATCAAAATTGCCAAAAATGTAGAGTTACTGTTAAACCATGCGCAGGTGATGTATAGTCTGTTGTTTTTTCTTATAACCTTATTGCTGTACTCTATCTTTGTTCTAAGTGGCGTTATTGTAAAAAACTTGTTCTCTACACCCTACCACCTGTATTGGTAAGCGTACAACTACTAATTAATAACGTTGGAGATGGTTTTACATGAAGTTCACTAAGAATATAAAGCTCTTTGGGGCAGTACTGGCGCTAAGCTGCCTGCTCGGTTTTGCGCTCTATGAGTGGGGCGGGCTGGGGCCGCCAAAAGTGGTTGCCGCCAAAGTCACAACTGGTACTCTCTCCCCCACCGTGTTCGGCGTAGGTACCGTTCAGGCAAAAATCAGTTATACTGTAGGCCCCACGCAAACTGGCAGACTGCTAAAAGTCTATGCCGATCAGGGCGATATGGTGAAGACCGGACAAGTGTTAGGGGAAATTGACCCGGTTGACCTCGAGCAGCGTATCTCGGCCAGCGACGCCGCCCTAGCCGGCAGTCAGCATAACACCATAGCAGCCAGGGCACAAATTGAGGATGCCCGGAGTCGAAACGACCTGGCCCAACTGACAGCTGTCCGCTATACTAAGCTGTTTGCCAGCGGCGCTGTCAGCAAAGAGTTATTAGAAGCCAAACAACATGATGCCGAAGTAGCGCAGGCTGCATTAGCCGCTGCGGTTGCCAGTTTTCAGTCGTCACAAAGCAAAGTAGTGCAAGCTGCTGCCGACTACCAAGGCCAGCTTGAACAGCAAAAAAGTCTGTTGCTTATCAGCCCGGCAGATGGCATTGTCGTTACCCGTCAGGGTGAAGCCGGCAGCACAGTGGCTGCCGGCCAAAGTGTTTTTACTATTATTGATCCCCAAACGCTCTGGGTGCAAACCCGTATTGACCAAACCCGCTTTAGTGGGATCGCACTGGGACAAACCGCTGACATTGTCCTTCGCTCCAACCAAAACGAGACCGTCAAGGGCATTGTTGCCCGCCTTGAAGTCCAGGGCGACACCGTTACCGAAGAACGATTTGTTGACGTAAAATTTGCAGTGACTCCTACCTCAGTTTTCCTGGCCGATTTGGCCAATGTAACTATCTATTTGCCTGAAGCCGCCAATACTTTGTATATTCCGGCTACAGCCGTTAAAACCACCAATAGTCAGTATGGCGTCTGGGTTATCCAAAGCGGCAGAGCGCAGTATCGACCGGTCACAACTGGCGTACGAACCAGGGACGGCAACGTCCAAATTATCAGTGGCCTTGCCCAGGATGAAACTGTCATTGTCAATTGCAAGTCGCCGCTCACCGCCGGGGCTCGCGTAAGGCTGGTGACTGCCTTGTGATTAATTTGGCAGTTCGGGATATTCGCTATAGCTGGTGGCGCTACTCTCTTACCGGCATGGTGTTAGGCTTACTCATTGCAGCCACAATTACGCTGTGTGGAATTTATCGCGGCATGATTGCCGACGCCCTGTCACTGCCTTCAACCTCAGGCGCAGATATTTGGGTTGTGCAGAAAGATACGTTGGGGCCTTATGCGGAAGGATCTTCCCTGTATGCTGATGAATACCGCGGTTTAGCCGGGTTTCCCGGCGTTGCCGACGTAGCTAATTTAATTAATTTCTCTCGGCAGGTGCAAGTGGGAACTAGTGATGTCCGGGTAATGATTACCGGCTATGAGGATGGCAAAATGGGCCAGCCACCAACCATCATCGCCGGTCGGCCTATTATTCAGTCCAAATATGAGGCCATCGCCGATAAAAAAAGCGGCTTTAGCGTAGGCGACAAAATTAAAATTCGCGATTATGAATACACCGTTGTGGGATTAACCGAGCGGATGGTCAGTCCCTCCGGCGATCCCGCCCTGTTTGTTCGCTTAAAGGACGCCCAGGAGCTTCAATTAAAAAAAGACACTACCTCGGTGTACAATGATCGCAAACGCAAAAATGCGTCAGACGATACCAATCAATTCGCTAAATATAAAACCAATGCCGTCCTGGTTAAGGTGGCACCCGGCTGGGACATAAACCAGGTAGCGGATAATATCAAACAGTGGAAACACTTTGAAGCCTACACCTACGCTGACATGGAACATCTGCTGCTGTCCAAGATTATCAACAAAGCCGCCAAGCAGATTGCCTTTTTCCTGGTCATCCTGGAAATTGTCAGTGCCGCCATTGTGGCGCTCCTGATTTACACCATGACCATGAGCAAACTAAAAGAAATCGCCGTCCTAAAGCTGATTGGCGCCAGCAACTCCCTGATTACCTTAATGATCTTGCAGGAAGCCTGGGGCATCGGCATAATCGGCTATTTGATCGCCTCGGTTGTATCTGACCTCTGGGTACCGATTTTTCCGCGATATATTGCCTATAGCACCGATATCCGCGTATTTACGTTTGCATTAACAATGGGAATCTGCACACTCGCCAGTCTTATCAGCATCAGGGCGGCAATCAAGATTGAGCCGGCAGCGGCAATTGGAGGCTAAATATGAAACCCGCGATAGTAATGGAAGCAATCACCAAGCGATATGGCAAAGGCGACAAGGCCGTTGATGCCCTGCGCGGCGTAAACATGACGGTTTACCCCGGCGAAGTAATTGGCCTTATCGGTGCCAGCGGCTCAGGCAAAACAACTTTGCTGCAATGTCTGGGCGCAATTATTGACCCAACCTCCGGCCGAATAGAGCTAGGCGGCAATGTAATCTTTAATAATGGCTGGCTGATTGACGACATACGCACACTCAGACGCGATAAAATTGGCTTTATGTTTCAAGCTCCTTACCTGATTCCCTTCCTGACAAACATTGAAAATGTCGCTATGCCCCTGTTACTCGCAGGTCAGCCCTACGAAAAAGCACGGCAGCGAGCGCTCGAACTCTTAACCACCCTTGATATTGCCGATAAATCCGACTTTAAAGCTTACCAGCTCTCCGGCGGACAGGCCCAGCGGGTTTCTATCGCCCGGGCACTGGCTAATAACCCCCCGGTAATATTGGCGGATGAACCGACAGCCCCGCTTGACAGCCAGCGTTCCCTGTCAGTAATCAACTTATTGAATGAACTAGCTAAACAATATGACACAGCCATCATTGTCGTGACCCATGACGAAGTCATTATCCCGATCTTTAAACGCATCTACCGGATACGGAACGGCCTGGTTTTTGAAGAAAAGCGCGAAATCCGGGACAAGGGGACAGGTTATTTGTCCCAAATTTCTTCATAATAATCTCTTACCTATAATCCAATTAGGGTATCACCTACTGTTTGAATGAGTTCAATACATTTATTATCATTGCGACCACGCCGCCTGCAATCAGTGGTCCGATTGCTAAACCATGCAAAAAGCAAACACCACCGATTGTGCCGACTATCAGGGCAGTCGTAGCCTCCGGTGACGCTTTCAAAAAATACATACCTTGTGTTGCCACCCAAGATACAAGTACCCCGACGATAATAGCAATTAGGCCTGTCTGGGTTTTGATAGCCACCATCATGTCTCCTATGGAAATCCGTCCCTGTGCCAGCGGCGTTAATACTGCCATTGTCAAAATGGTAATGCCAATATTTAGTCCATAGGTTTCGATGCTAGGCAACCAGGTTGCCAAACCCATTAATTTTAGTATTAGCAGCGCCGAAACCGCTAAGGATACCGAATGATTGTTGCCAATAACCGACAGTACAAGAATAACTACTAACGGCATATTGTCCCAGTTCATGTTTTTTTCACATCCTAAGTTCTATATAATTCTATCGTTACAGAGATAAGTCTCTGCAATTCCTTTGTTGTTAGAACATGCAGATATAATCCTTGCGCAAAAAAAAATGGCAGCCACCATATAGTTAGCGGCTACCGGCATAGTGAAGAGGAGTCTTCCCCTAGTGCGATAGCTCACCATCCGAAGATGACAGTACCGTACCTATTCAATACGGCCCCAGTGCCGGGAATTAGCAGTCCTCCGCCACTTCGGCAAGCCACCCTTTTCTTACAGCTCATCACAGCAAGCTCCCTGTAAGTACTCTTGCGTCTCGCGCCTCTACCATACCATTTTCAAATTATTCACTTTCTGTTGTCCAGAAATCAAGCAACCTTTTCGGGTATTACTTATATTACTTATATTACTTCCACAATGTTCTCTGCCACCAAAAAATCCATCCTCCTGAGAGATTCCAGGGTATAGGAACCAACATGCGCAGTAGCCACCACATTATCTAGTCCACCTGTGATAAGAGGATCATTGACTGCCGGTTCTTTTTCAAATACATCAATGGCTGCGCCGGCAATTGTTTTGTTTTTGAGCGCAGCCAGAAGCTCACCCTGATTTACCAGACCGGCTCGGGCTGTGTTAATTAAATATGCGTTTGGCTTCATCAAGGCAAACTCTGCAGCGCCAATCATATGTTTTGTTTCTTGCTGCAACGTGCAATGCAAACTGACAAAGTCGGCTTTATCCAGCAGTTCTGCCTTGGAACATACAGTTATACCATTTGCAGCAACAAATGCCTCATCCGGATGCCGCGTGGCCACCAGAATATTCATATCAAAGCCCTTTGCTCGCTTAGCAACTGCTTTTCCGATACGCCCTAATCCAAATATGCCAAGTGTTTTTCCCCAAACATCACTGCTAACCGGGCGATACCAATCGTTTTTTCGCAAGGTAGAGTCAATTTGCGGTACCTTTCTTGCCAATGCCAGCAAGAGCGCAAAGGTTAAATCTGCAACCGTCTCATATCCTGGCATTGTAACGGTTGTTTTAACGGCCACACCTGCTTGCTGAGCTGCCGTGACATCAATGTTTTCAATACCTACGCCGTGCCGTGATATTATCTTTAGGTTTCGGCAGTGCTTAAAAACCTCCCGGCTAATTTCATCGGAACTGGAATACACCAAAATAGCATCAAGTCTATTACGAATATCTTGCCTGATGATGTCTCCGGCACTCATCGCTGAACCCGCCGGGTTCCACACGATCTGCCAGCCGTTTACAGTAAAATATTGCTCCAAATTTTTCCTGTGTTGGCCATCGAGTTGGCTGCCAAATTCTTTTGATGTGATCAAAACTGTTTTCAAAATATCCAATCCTTTCCGCTCTCGCATAGTATCGTTCCGGTATGTCACGCTGCCAAAGTACAGCAACACACTTAACCGGTTTGAGGATACTTTCAATAAGTCGAATAGGGTCAGATTCTATCTTCACTATGCAACTATAACCAAATTCTTTGTTTTTTACATATTCACTATATTTTCCGGCTGTTGACCACAGATACTTCTTGCAATATTTTCTAAGCCAGCCTGCAGCATATCATGCATGGCCCTGACGGTAACACCCGCAATATGTGGTGTAACTAACAGCCGTTTTTTAGCAGCCGGTGAAAGCTTCAACAGCGGATTTTCCGGTTCTGGTGGTTCTGGCGCAAACACATCAAGTGCCGCACCCCCAATGCACCCATTTTCCAGCATCTGCGCTAAAGCTACCTGATCAACGATTTCACCTCTGGCGGTATTAATCAGAAAACTGCCAGGAGACATACGTTTTAGTTCTTGCTGCCCAATAAGCCCACGGGTAGTCTCATCAAGTGGCACATGCAGACTTACGATATCACTTTGCGCCAATAAAACCGCTAATGGAGTATATGTTACCTGCAATTGCGCTTCTGTCTCCGGCGATTTTTGCCTGTGAGTATAGTAACTGACTGACGCTCCAAGGACAGTTAGAATTCTTGCTACCTGCTGACCAATCGCCCCAAAACCAATCAGTCCGATTTTGCTGCCTGCTATTTCTCCCAGTCCCTGCTCAAACATGCTTTTTCGTATTTCTTGGTACTTGCCGGCCTTTATCTCCTGATCAGCCAAGAGTATCTGGCGTTGCAGCGCAATCATCAGGCCCACGGTAAATTCGGCTACTGATCTCGCATTTTTTCCGGGAACATTAGCTACCGGAATGTTTAACGCCGCTGCTGCTTGCGTGTCAATGCGGTCAAAGCCTGCCCCTACAGACTGAATTAATTTAATATGCCTAATGTTTTTCAAGATATGGGCGTTAATCTCGGGAGTACTGGCCGGCACCAACAAGTACTCAGCTTGTTTGCAGGCCGCAATCAGTTCTTGGTCTGTTGACGGCTGAATAAACCGGATGTCCCAGTCTTCAGGCAGCGCAACCTGTGACGCAGCAAACCGCCATTTGGGCATGGCACTTATTACGACAGTCATGTCAGTCCCTCCCAACTATTGTTTTTGTACAAGCGCTTTCATCGCTGACGCGATACGTTCCAGCCCGTCACGGCAATCTTCGTATGACACGGCGTAGGATAGCCGGAAGTGTCCGTTGCCGCTTTCACCGAAAACCGAGCCATCAACTACGGCAACTCCTGCATAGTCCAGTAAATAGTCGGCTAACTGCGCTGAAGTAATACCTGGTAGGATAATGCGGGGAAAAACATAAAACGCACCTTTAGGCTCTCCTTCCAGCTCCAATCCCGGGATTTGGCGAATCGTTTCCACCACCAGTTGGCGACGCCGGTCAAATTCTCCAGCCATGGCGTGGATACAATCTTGCGGACCGGTAAGTCCCGCTACCGCCCCATGCTGAGCGAACGTACACAAAGATAACATGATATTTTGCTGCAGGCGGACGGCGGCGCCGATGATTAGCTCGCTGGCTGCAATATAGCCAATACGCCAGCCTGTCATGGCATATGTTTTCGAGAGGGAACCGCACAGTATGGTTCGTTCCCGCATTCCTTGGAGCGCAGCCGGTGACAGCCGGCAGCCTTCATAAACCAAATGATCATACGCGTCATCGCAGATTAGCCATAGCTTATGCTCACAGGCAAAAGCAGCCACTGCTTTTAGCTGGTCTTCTGACAAAACACCGCCTGTAGGGTTATGAGGTGAATTTACCACAATGGCCTTAGTCCTAGGAGACAGCGCTTGTTTAACGGCCTCCCAATCATAACTGTAGTTTTGTTTGGGCTGTAATCCAATTTTTACGGGAACACCGCCAGCCAGACTCACGGCTAGGGAAAACGGTCCAAAACAAGGATCAGGCAAAATTACTTCGTCACCCTCGTTAAGAATGCTTAAAAAGCTTAGATACAACGCTTCTTGCCCTCCGGCTGTGGCTATGATCTCAGAATTAGGGTTATATGTCAGATTTTTATCGGCCTTTAGCCGTCCTGCGATTGCTTCTCGTAATGCCGGAATTCCACTATTTGGCGCATAGTGAACAAAGCCTTTGTCTAATGCCTGCTTGGCAGCTTCTTTAATATGATCTGGCGTATCAAAATCAGGTCGCCCTATTTCAAAGTGAATGACTTTTTTCCCCTGCGCTTCTAATTGATTGGCTTTTTCAAAGACCTTGCGGATTCCGGCAAATGCAATCTTCTCCAGTCTCTTTGCTACTGCATTTTCCACAAACAACCTCCTTTCGATAAGAAAAGACTTGGCTTGTGCCAAGTCCCTCAGGACGTAGGCAGAAGCCTTAGTCGTTCTTATGTCAACAGAATTTTGTTATAAATTCTGGTAGATTAATAAAAACTCTCTACTTACCAGTGAAGGCTTAAACTAGACCAGGCGCTTTGAAAAGATCCCACTCATATTTGTCTGTGTAACCTTTCGCTTTATTGCTTCAATACTGGTATTATAAAGATTTTTCTTTTTCATGCTCTCAAAATACACAGAACCAGAGAAGGTGTACTTCTTAGTTAAACCTTCTTCGGTCTGCATTTTTTCATTTACATACGCAATTGCATCACCGCAAGCCAATTCTGGCGAGATTTCAGTTGGAGCGAGTCCTAGCGCCGTTCTTGCCGCATTATGCCCTGCCAGCGTTCCGGTTACAATGGCTTCCGTATGTCCCACAAGCAATCCTGCTTTTTCACCGGCGCAAAAAACATCGGTCAACCCGTTTACCTGCAAGGTATTATCCCTGGGCAACATACCAAAATAGCGCATAGAGTTGCCTATCCCACCGGCATAGGGGTCTTCAAACCGGGCATTGGCACAACCCGGTATTTGCCGCAGCAAATTAAGCGGATAATACGCCGACATGAGTTTGGCGTGACCGGTATCTAACAATACAATGTTCTCGGCAAACTCTTTGAGTGCATACTGCTGACAAGCCTTTTGTCCAAGTGATTCCAGGCTTTTTTGCAAATGCGGCGGAACCGCAATAACGCAAACACCCGCTCTTTCGAGTTCTTCTTTAACCGCAGGAGCAAGAGAATCTTTGTGGAGTTTACAGGAGCCACTCATTGCCCCTAAGGTACCATCAGCCTTTTTCCCGACAAGCTCTTTGATACCGGCCTTCGCAGCAATACTGAGACGCGGTCCAAAGCTCGGACAGCGATAAATACACATGGCACAACCATTGCCGTACTTCATGCAATTGCCCTGGGGACCTGCTGTACCTGTTGCATCAACAAAGCTGTCACCACAAACCTCGACCTGCTCTTCTTTGTGCAGCACACCGGCAATCACTTTGACAATTTTCCCGGCCTCTATGATAACATCCTGGATGCGAGCCATTAGATGTACTCTTATGCCAGCCTGCAGCAAGGCATTGCGAACTGCCGGTTCAATACTTGATACATCATATAAACTGGCATGCTTATGGCCGGGAAAATCAATGTTTTTATGGCGTGAGCAGGCATCACAAATCTTAAATAACTCCCCGCCACCCATGGCAATCATTTCCTCAGTAGCAGTAAAGCGACCATTATTACGCATAATCCCGCCGACCAATCCGGTGCCAAGCAGCATATCTGTCCGTTCAAACAGTTCTACTTCACAACCCGTGTTCCGCGCGGCTAATGCAGCGGCACACCCAGCCCAGCCGCCACCGACAATTATTATTTTCTTCGTCAAGCTTGCACCTCCTTATTACAACTGCTGTACCTATTGCTATTATCCTTTGCACCAGGCAAATTAGTTTTTTGTATCCTCCAAAGCAACACTGCTGGTAGCCGCCACCACCGGGGAAGAGACAAGCTGCTTCTCTGTCAGTTCGTCTAGTGATTTATTCATCGTTTCTTTGCCCAAAAACAGGATGTCCATTGCAATGATTGCCAGTACAACAGTAAACATGGTGAATACTGTACCGTACTGGTCTGATCCTGTCATCAGCGCCCCCACAGCAATCGGCGCAACAATGCCGCCTATCCGGCCGCAGGCCGCAGCCCAACCCACACCGGCAGCCCTTGCATGAGTAGGATATTGCTCTGCAGAATAAGCGTGCGTTATTCCCCATGCACCTAAGTTACAAAAGGACATGACGCAACCCCACAGCACAATATCTTCCGCAGATTTTGCATTGCCAAACATATAAGCAGACACGGCACAGACAGCCAACAACGACCCCATAGTCGCCTTGCGCCCAATCTTGTCCACAAAATAGGCAGCGGCAAAATAACCGGGGATTTGGGCCAACGTCATATACAACAAGAATTCAAAGGAGCGAATAAGGGTATGCCCGCTTTTTACCAATAAGGACGGCAGCCACGTGAATATGCCATAATAGGAATAAACCATACCAAACCACAATACCCATAGACAAATGGTACGCCGGATATACCGCGAAGACCAGAGATCCATAAAGGTAAACGCTTGGCTTTCGGCACTTTCGGTTTCTTGTTTATGTGGCGGTTCACCCACCGGAACACCTAATTCCTGTTCGATTTTGGAGACCAGGACATGGGCTTCCATATGCCGCCCCCTACTCACAAGGTACATAGCCGATTCAGGCAATATCCGCCAAACATAAACAACTACGAGTGCCGGTAATGCGCCGATATAAAAGGCAAGCTGCCAACCGTATTGGGGAATAATCAGATAAGAAATCAACGCTGCGAGCAGCCAACCAATTGCCCAACTACTATTTTGAAGTACCAGCATTTTCCCCCGGTGCTTTACCGGAGCATACTCACTCATTAGCGCATTGGCTACCGGCGGCTGCCCGCCAACGCCTGCACCTACCAAAAAGCGAAATGCCAGCAAGGATTCATAGTTCCACGCCAAACCACATAAACCAGTTCCTACAGCATAAAATCCCAAGGTTGCGACAAACACCTTTTTGCGCCCTACCCGGTCTGCCAACGTACCTGATAAAATGGCACCAACTGCCATGCCAAGTAGCCCAGCGCTGCTGATATAGCCAATCTGGGCCGGTGATAAGTTCCAGGCTCCGATCATTTTTGCTAAAACAAATGCAATAAGCCCTGTGTCTAATGCTTCAAATGCAATGCCTGAACCCATTAATGCCAGAAGTCGATAGTGAAAACTGCCCAGTGGAAGTTTTCCTAAACGCTCAGTTATAGTTGCCATTGTTTCGTCCTCCCAACGTTTTATATTCTTAGAAAGCAATGCTTACTTTTGGCAGGTTACCTCGTACCTGTCTTCAGGCTGCGACCACCTCCCTTGTTTATCAGGTATTCGCTGGCAATATAATCCGCATAATTTTGAATAGCAGCAGTGCCAACCTTACTTAACGGCGTGGAGGTAATCCGCTCGCGAAACAAGACAACCTCCACTTCCGGTAGTATTTTTTGCAAAGCCATAGCCAGCGGCAACCCATTTTCTAAGATTTCCATAGCATGACAATTGCCAACCACAAAGTTAAGACCTAGCGCCTTCGCCTTTTTCACTAATTCGCTTTCTTCGCTTACCCGGCTTATTGAGGCGATAACCGTATCGACTTCCGGATGTTCACGCTTTGCCATTTCAAGATGCTGTGCTGTGAAACCGGTATGCGGGAAAATATGAAGAATTGTCCCAACCTTACTTTCCCGTGTGCCGACAAGCAGTTTGCCACCTGTAGCTACATTGGTTTCACAAATATCATGACAATTGCGCAATGCCTTTTCTGACAACAGCATTTTTTGTTCTTCCTTCATACCCATAAATTCATTAAGCCTATCCAAGATAGCGCCAATTGTTCGAATCTCTTTTAACGCTTTGCCTACATACAGAATGTTGCCAGGAATATTACCATACGCAATGTCCACATGGTACGATTCGTGACCATGAATATAGGCAATACCTGGATGCAAGCCGTGAAAGGCCTCATGTAATTCAAAAACCGACAACCCATACAAATCAAAATACCCTTTCATGGTTACACCGCCGGAATTAGCGGCATCAACCACCGGATGATGCGCAATAATGGCATCAACACCGGTAGCGCCTGCCAACTCGATATTACATTCCGTAAGGGTCATGGTTACTGCGATTTTCTTTACAGGCGCTTCTAAATTCCCGCAAATTAGACCAGGCATTTCCATGCATGCTTTACCAGGAATATTGGATGATTTTAAGATTACAAACTTATTCCTACCACTGAAGATATCATCCAAACTCTTCACACATCTGCCACCGGTTATCTGATCTAATGCCTCCAACACATCTTTCACTTTACTAGTTGTAACCAAACCAATGACCTCCTTGATCAGTAAACAATTTCTGTTTAGTGTTTTTACCATGCTTCACTTTATAGTCACCTTGCAAGATCCTACGCTTGTCCACTAAGGTTGCTCAAAAATAAACAAAGCTACCGCTAAGGCATGCTACAGAGTACGCTTGTTCTACGTACACAGTAACATTCCAAAAAGCGGTAGCTTTCGGCTCTCTTTTGAGTTCCTACGACCCACCTATAGGCATGCTATCCAATCATGCATTTTGTGGAATAACCAGAATAGATACAGTTTAAAATTAGGTTTTTAGTGATCCTCTTTAAGCAGGATAAACGTCACCGCCAATTCATAATCAGGCGCGTAATCCTTCAAAACACAAACCACCGGCAACCCCAGTTGCTCTATAACCTCTTCCTTGAGACGGCGTTTATACTCGTCTAATATCGCAACATCGGCTAACCGTGATGACATACGGTCACTTTGATCAAGGGCCGCCAGCGCGGGAACCCGTTTGTGGTCGGCTGTAATAATGATCTTATTGTCCACAATACTTACCCGTTGTTTCCGTAACCCGGTTCCAAACAGTGAAAGATTTACATTGTTATTGACGCGCGCAACTTCTTGCTTAATGTCTGCATCCTGTATCTTCATAGTAAATGTCTCCCATTATTGAGATCGCAATAGATCTCAATTGTCTGTACGGCTTTTACATTTAAACAAGTACGGAAACAAAAACAGACCTCCCAAACAAAAGTTTAGAAGGTCTCCATTGACCATAAATCCTAATTTTGTATTATTTTAACATGGACTTACTAATTTTTCAATAGTAAATTTAAAAACTTTGGAAGCTTATGGGCAATATATCTTTTTTATACAGCCAACCGATAATTCAGGCATTTTTTGATATACTCCACATCTTTGACAATAGCATCCAGGTCTTGGCTGCATTGTTTTCCGTATTCGACAACAATATCAGCCTGTGGCGTGTACTGCCGGTACAAGAACATAAACTGATCAAAGTCCAGTGTTCCGTCAAGAATGCGATTATGCTTGTCTTCATAGCCGTCATTATTATGCACATGATAGGCAACAATTTTATGCGCCAGTTTTTTCATTACCCGGCTTATATCCCAGCCGTTGGCATGAGCATGTCCGATATCTAACAGAATATCATCCGGGATGCTTTCGGCCATCTCCAGAAACTCATCTTCATTAAATAACATATTGCCCCGCGCCAGCACACCTGCATTTTCGACTACCAGCTTGGCACCGTAGTGTTCGGCTTGCCGCCTAAGTTCTGCGAGGTTTTCTGCGGCCACTTTCATCATTTGTTGTTTTGAACCTGCTTCCACCCGGCAATTATTGTGATGATACACAATATACCGGCTTTTTAGCCGCTTAGATAATTCCAAGGTCTGGCGAAAATACTCTGTTGATCTGATATATTCAACTGTTCCTTCGGCTTTGCTGTGCTCGGTGTAATAGTAAGGACCGTGCAGAGAAATCAGATACTTCTGGAAGTGTTTCATATAATCGGCAAGTTTGCGGTAAAATACTTCACTCTGCCACTCGGGAAACACTTCAACGCCAACAGATTGATCGCCAATTTTGTCCATCAAGGCGAAAAGCTCTTCCAGTTGCTCTGATTCATACAGATTGGTACTGATAAAAATGTTCACAATACACCTCCGGATAACCAATATTCATGGTAGTTTCTTTATCAAATACATGCATTTTGTCAGCCGCCAGGCTAAAGTATACCCGGTCGCCTGGTCTAAACTCGGTCCTATCACAAATCGCGACAACTTCCTGGTCTTCCATCTCAAAATAAATGCCACACCGGTTGCCGTATTCTTCAACATATTTGACAATACCGGCAAACGAACTATCTGTTTTTTCTCGCTCCAGGCGGATATGCTCTGGGCGAATGCCCAAATAAAACTCCCTACAGCCATTTTTCCCAATATGAGCGCTCCAAAGTTCAGGCAATCTAGCAGCCTGCTTGCCCAGGAAAATCGACCGCTCGGCATAATGGGCTTCAAAGATATTGGTTGATGGTGATCCAATAAACTTGGCGGTAAACACATTGGCTGGCCGATTATACACATTATAAGGAGTGTCCAGCATTTGCAGCTTGCCTTCATGCATGAGTGCAATCCGCTCGCCCACCGTCATGGCCTCAACCTGATCATGGGTAACATAGACAAAGGTTTGCCCATAGGTCTGATGAATCTTGACTAACTCTTTCCTGGCATGGCCTCTGAGTTGCGCATCCAGGTTAGAAAGCGGCTCATCTAGCAGCAAGAAGTCTCCGCGTTTGACCACCGCCCGCGCTAATGCCACCCGCTGACGCTGGCCGCCTGACAGATCTTTGGGCTTCCTATTTTCAAGGCCGTTAAGTTCCAGCATATCTAAAGCAGCTTTCAGCCTTTGACCGATTTCCTCCTTGAACAGCTTGTGGATCTTAAGTCCATATGTGATATTGTCGGCTACCGTCATATGCGGGTAGAGGGCATAATTTTGAAAAACCATGCTGACATTGCGCTCTCCACTCACTACATCATTGACCTTCTGTCCATGCATATATAGATTGCCTGAGGTAATTTCCTCTAACCCGGCAATCAGCCGCAGGGTCGTAGATTTCCCACAACCTGACGCGCCTAGCAGTATCAGGCGTTCACCTGGATTAATACTAAGATTCAGGTTGTCTATGACTGTTGTTTTACCATAGGACTTACATACATTTTCAAAAACAATTTCCTTCATAGTTTGCCTGCCCTCCTTTTTTACGAGTTTTGCCTAGCCTTTTATCCCGGAAGAGGTAAATGTGCTAATAATGTAACGCTGAAAAATAATATATAGCAGCAGCGGAATGATCATAGTAATAACCGAAACCGCCATGGCGATCGTGAAATCTGTACCACCCTCAGAACTGATAAAGAGTTGCAATGCCAGCGGCAACGTGAAATTTGCTTTATCTTTTAAAATCAAAACCGGCCAAACATATTCGTTCCAGGAATTAATAAAAAACATAATACCACTGGAAACCACCGCCGGTTTGACTAACGGAAACACAATATCGCCCAGAATGCGCATATGGCCTATTTTGTCCAGGCGCGCAGCTTCAATCAGCGAGCGTGGCACAGTCCGCATGGCCTGCCTGATCAAAAAAATTCCGGTGGCATCACTAAGCTGGGGCAAAATAACACCGAGGATATTGTTCCGAAAGCCAAGCTGAGATATGGTCAGGTAGTTAGGAATCATCGTAACTGTAAACGGAATAAAAATAGTGCTGATCAAAATAAAATACAGTACATTCTTGCCTTTGAAATTAAAATATACAAAGGCATAGGCCGCCAGAGTGCTGGTAACTGTTTTAAAAACCGTCACTGCCGCGGCTATCAGCAACGTATTGGTGGTAATCTGTAAGAGCGGCAGCCGCGAAAATACCTGGATATAATTGCCGATGGTCGGATGCTGCGGCAGGCCAAATACATTGCTGTAGGCTTCGCTCAGTTCCTTAAACGAACTAGAAAGAGCGAAGACAATAGGCGACAAAGACAAGATCAAAGCACAACCCAGCAGAATATGCCACTTAGTTTCTTTGTCAATTCTCATAATGAATGCCTTTCTCCACATACTTGAATTCCAAAACCAACAGCAACACAAATAGTGCCATTGTTACAATGGCAAAAGCCGAGGCATAGCCGGTATGATATAAGGTAAACGCCTCCTGATAAACATTGTAAATGGCGTTAGAACTTGCATTATCCGGCCCGCCCTGGGTAATTACCTTGATAGGAGTAAACACATATTGCAGCCCCTGAACAATGGTCATGATAAACACATAAATACCGGTAGCACTGCTCATGGGTACGACAATATCAAAAAAAATCCGGTGAAGAGGTACATTATCAAGCCGTGCCGCTTCAATAACTTCCTGCGGCACACCACCAACTCCGCCCAACAGGACAATGAAATTATAGCCAAATACCTTCCAGGTAGTGATCAAACTCAGCACAGCAATAACCAGCCCCTGGGTCTTACTCCATATGGGCAGGGTAATGCCAAAGAACTTGGCAATAATCGCAACCGGACCGGAAACCGGATTGAGTATCCATAAATATAAAATGGAGCCTACCACCAGCGAAATAACACTGGGTAAGAAGAACGCACTTTTATAAAAGCCCTGTCCCCGTTTGATGACAAAAGACAAAACAAACACCAATACATAGGGAGCCGCCAAATTAAACAACAGCAAAATCGCAATATAGGCCAGCGTATTTTTCAGCACCGTATATGTCAGCGGGTCCTGCAGCAAGACAAAATAGTTTTGCAGGCCGACAAAGGTTTTCACAGGCTTAATCATATTCCAGTCAAACAAACTTAAATAGATGGTATATAACAGCGGATAAAACATAAACACCGAAAAAACAAGCAACGAAGGTAAAATTAAACCATAAGCGATCAAGGTGTTGCGGTTAACTATCGGCCATATTTGCTTTTTCTCTATTTCCTTCACCCTCTTTGTTGCTTTGTCATAGTAACGAAAAAGAACGGTGGCTCTAAAATATATCTTAGGCCACCGTTTTCACTTTATTGTTACAAGCTTGTCAGGCCTATTACTATTTCAGCAGTTCATTAATCTTGGCTTGGGTTTGCGTCAGACCCTCTCTTGCCGAGATGCTGCCGTTTAAGATCCGGTCTCTCGCATCAAGCAGCAGTTGCTCTGCCTGCAGACCTGCATCGCCCGGGAAGGACGTCCAGGATACTACGCCATCCATCTGGGTTGTTGCTGCGGCCATCATTTTATTTTCAACTAAGAAGCTTTTTAAACCATTCTCAGCGGTTGCAACATCTTTGCGAGGTGGTACATAACCTGTTCCTTTCGTCCAGGCTGCCATAGATTCAACACTATATAAGAACTTTTCAAATTCCCAGGCCGCTTTCTGCTCTTCCTTGGTCTTAGCGGTAATTGCCAGGAAACAGCCGCCTGCCGGCAGACGCTTGGACTTACCCTGCCATGCCGGGGAATTTATGGCTGCCACATCAAAAGTCGCACCTTTTTGAACGTTTGCGCGCTGGGCGATGGTTGTGTACAACATGCCTACATTACCGTTAATAAAGGACTGTACACCCTCACCCCAGGAAATATGGAGCGCAGATTTCTTATTAGCCACCATATCGGCATAAGCTTCATAGGCTTTAATGCCTTCTTCGGAGGCAAAGCTTGCCTTGCCGTTAGTCATCATGCGGGCGCCATTACTTTCCATCAGCGCTTGTTGTGCCCAGTTATCGGCAGGCTCTTGCATATAAAAACCGTATTTTCCGGTTTTTTCTTTGATGGTATTGGCAAACATAATCAGCTCTTCCCAGGTTTTAGGGCCATTTTCATCTACGCCGGCTTGCCGCAAAAGGTCTTTGTTAATATATAATACCGGGGTGCTCAAGGAGTAAGGAATACCTACCTGGCTGTTTTTGCTGTTTTTCGCAAGACCTAATACGTTGGGTAAAAACTTATCCTGCAAAAAAGTTTTATCTTCGGGATAGGATTCATCAATTATTTTCTGTGGTTCTACATAACTAAAATTGTTAGAGAAATAATCCAAAAATGCCCAGCCAATCTGTACTACTGCCGGTGATTTGCCGGTGGCAACCTCGGCCTGCAGATTCTGCATCAAACCCTTGTACATATCAGGATTGTAGCGGGCCACAACCTCCACTGTCTTGCTCTGGGCATTGAAGTCGTTAACAAGCTGTTCTACTGTCTTTCCTCCCTGGGTTTCGGCATTACAATGCCAGTACTCAATCTTTACTTTTTTCCCGTTAGCTGCTGAATTTGTTGATGAACTAGAAGATCCGCAGCCTGCGAGCAGCATTGTGCTGAGGACTCCCATAGCTACCATTTTAAGAATGTGTTTCTTCACGGTTATGTACTTCCTCCCCCACTGGATTTTGTTACCAGTATAGCACTCGGCGAAAAAGCCATTGTTACCCCTATGTAAAACTTGTGTAAAGAAAACACAAAACAGGGGCTATCGCAATAGCGATTTAAATTATCGCTGGCGATAGCCCCTGTTTTATGGAAAAACCTATCTGCGCCATTAATAAAATCAATGAATACAAAGTGCGTGTGTGACTTTTGGCATCGCCCCAAGTCACCAAAAAGTCTAGGCCTAAAGCCTCCATATGCTAACCTGTTCCGGTAGAGATTTGCTTTCATAGCTGTATGATAAACTCTCCTTTTCAATGCGCGGACCTGAAAAGCCGGGCGATATTCCTACAATCCGTAAACTCGCTACGCTCAAACAGTACGGATTGCTTAACAGAATACCATTCGGCTTTTCTCCTACGGAACGCTTTTTCCGGCAAAGCCCGAAGGGTTACGGGAATTACGAACCCGTGGAATCACTAAAGTCGTTTTTCGCAGAAGGGGCGTAAACGGTACGTGGGACAAGGGGACAGGTTATTTGTCCCAGTTTTGGCGTAGGGGCTGTTCGCAATTAGTGCGACATCCCCTTCTTACTACAAATACCTATTTGTTAGGCTAATACTTTCTTGATATAAGCTGCAATTTCATCATTTTTGCAATTAGCAAAGAAGTATTCCTGGAAACGCTCGCCGCTTACTGCGCCTTTTAATAACTCTTGATCAAGCTTTTTTAAGATTGTCAGAAAATCTTGATGGGTTACTTTTTTTACTTGATCCAGGATTTTCTTGTTGCGCTGCTCAGGAATTACCCGGTCTTTGGGATAACCTTGTCCAGGTTCGCCATCAAATAATTTTTCGAAGACATATTGCAGGTTTAATTCCGCGCCCCAGCCAAAGCCTTTGGCAAACGGCAGGGAAATGGCGTTGCCGTCATTGATTTGGGCAAACATATAAGCATCCGACGGATCTACCACATGGCCGCACAATACTTCCGGGAAAACGTTGCAGGCCAGCATAGCGCCTTCGCCGGTACCGCAGCCTGTTATTACATAATCGGCTGCTTTGGAATTTATCAGGATAGCGGCCAGAATTCCGTTTTGCACATAGGTCAAGGAGTTCTTATCCTCTGCACCATACATGCCATAGTTGAATACTTGATGGCCCATAGGCTCTACTACTTTTTTCAGGGTAGTATAAATCAGCTCATTTTTAGCTGCCTGGCTATTTTCATTGATTAACGCTATTTTCATAAAATTACGCCTCCCCATAATATGCTTTTACTGTGCATTTGTATATAAGAATCTACGCAGAAGTTACGGCTGTTTGCCGATATATGCCAGGATACCGCCATCCACATACAGGATGTGACCGTTGACGAAATCAGACGCATCAGAGGCCAAAAATACAGCCGGACCTTCCAGATCTTCCGGTGTTCCCCAGCGGGCAGCCGGTGTTTTGGCAATAATGAAGCTATTGAAAGGATGTCCTTCTTCTCTTAGCGGCGCGGTTTGCGGAGTGGCAATATAGCCTGGTCCCAAGCCGTTGCACTGGATGTTAAACTCGCCATATTCGGAGGCGATATTTTTAGTCAGCATCTTGAGGCCGCCTTTAGCAGCCGCATACGCAGATACGGTTTCCCGGCCAAGCTCACTCATCATGGAGCAGATGTTGATAATTTTGCCATGGCCTTTTTTAATCATGCTTGGAATTACGGCCTTGGCCATAATGAAGGGAGCATTCAAATCCACGTCAATTACCTGGCGGAATTCTTCTGCTGACATTTCGGTCATCGGAATGCGTTTGATAATACCGGCATTGTTTACCAGTACATCAATAACGCCGACTTCTTTTTCGATTTTGGCTACCATGGCTTGTACTTCGGCTTCCTTGGTTACGTCACACACATAGCCATGGGCAGTAATTCCGGCTTCTTTATACGCTGCAATTCCTTTGTCTACCAGTTCCTGCTTAATGTCATTAAAGACAACGGTTGCGCCGGCTTTGGCATACGCACTGGCAATAGCGAAGCCAATACCATAAGAAGCACCGGTTACTAAGGCAATTTTGCCTTCCAGCGAAAACTTGTTTCCAACACTCATCTAGTTTGCCTCCCTTTATGTTAGCTCTATAGTTAACTACTTTACTTACCTTTTGCAACAAGTATAACATACTATTATTTCACAATCACGGCATTCTCTCTTATAAATCTTGCATATTTTGAACAATTTAATCTATAATTATCCTAGGATAGGAGGTATCGATTATGGAAGCATTCACATCTTGCCAGGCAGCCATCTCCCATTGTCTGGATAACAGGTATTTTGCCATTGCCCACTTACATCAGGAAGAGTCCATTATGAATATGCATATCCATGATTGTTATGAAATATACTACTCGGTTTCAGGCGGCAAGCAGTTTTTGATCGACAATCGCTTTTATGATATTAATCCCGGCGATTTGTTTATTATCAACCAATTTGAGAGCCACTGTCTAACCCAAATCAACAATATGGTGCATGAACGCATTATTATTTCTATCCACCCTGATTTTTTAAAGGAAATTTCTACCCCTCGAACCGATCTCAACCATTGTTTTACCGAACGCGATCATGCCTTCAATCATCGCATTTCCTTAAACAAAGAACAGCAGCACCGCTTTCTGTATTTCATTGGCAAAATCGCAACCTCCAATGAGTTTGGCCGCGATATTATTGAGCGAGTGGCTTTTATGGAAATGATGGTCATGCTCAACAGCCTGTTTATCAATAACCACAGCCTGGAAGTAGCAGATTCTAACTTCCAGTACAACCAACAGGTACAGGATATTCTTTCCTATATCAACCTGCACATCACCGAAGATATTACAGTTGAACAGCTAGCCGAACAATTCTACCTTAGCACCTCTTATATCTGCCGGATTTTTAAGGCAACAACAGGCACTACTATTAACAAATACATTAACGCCCGCCGCATTACCATCGCCAAATCTTTGCTGGCTATGGATCTGGGCGTCAGCGAAGTTTGCGAAAAATGCGGGTTTAATGATTACAGCAACTTTTTAAAAGCCTTTACAAAAGCAGTGGGCATATCTCCTAAGAAATATGCCCAATACAGTGCAAGTTAAGATCCTTCTACTATTTATCCTATCAAAGCCTTCTGCGGTTCTCCATTAACGAAGGTTAGTATTTCGGGTTTTGAAACCACCTCAATATCAGGATTTGAAATGGCCTCAGTCAGCAACGGCTCACTAATATATACATCAGTCAATTCCAATGTATTCTTGATCCACACAATTCTATGTTGACCCGCCTTAACCCCATTACACATTTTTACTGCTATACGTATTGCATCTTCAGACGTCGCGGCTACCAAAGGAATTTTGGCTGCTTCCACTTCAGTGCTCGTGAAAATGTTAGTATACATGCTAATATAATCTATTTTATCAAACAGTTTACGTGTAGTAACATCAACCATTCCTACTCCGTTAGCGTTTCCATGAGATTCTTCGGTCACATCCAATATGACGCCTTTTTTAAACTTAGGACCACCACTTACACATTTCGTAATATACAGCCCAGTTACATTGGGATCTTGCCCATCACCACTGATATTTTTGCCAATTTCATCAATTATTAACACATCGAACTCATCAAACATAATACGTCCCATAGATTTACGCGCGTCTTTCAAAAGTGCCGTTTCTCGCTCCAGCAATAAAATATCTGCCTTTGGCACAACTTCAATTTTACAAGTATCTTCGAAAGCGTTTTCCACTAAGGCAACAGCAAACAATATATTTACCTTTTTCGCAATCATGCACCCTATTTTGGGTATTAGTTCAGTAAAACTTGCAAATCCGTGGCTATGAACAGAATCTGCGCCTATTTGCTTACCAAGTCCTATCACCAGCATTTTGCAGATACCACTTTCGATTGGGCCTCGGAAACAGGTATGCGGCTTAACTCGCGGAATAATAACAATGCCGTCTGCTTGCAGCGCGCTCTTTGCAACATAGATGGGAAAACCGGGCTCTAATTCACCAATAAGTTCAACATCCATGGACGCATCAACCGGCACTCCCATTGTTTCTTCACAAACACCCAAAGCAGCTAATAGCTCTGCCTGGCCTTCGGCACAGGCCCCCCCGTGGCTTCCCATTACGGGAATAATAAACGGGCTTGCGCCTGCTTCTTTCAGGGTATCGACTACCGTTTTGGCAATTAAGGCAATGTTAGCTACGCCGCGACTGCCTACACCTACCGCAATTCGTTTGCCTGACAAATCTTTTAGATGTGGAGCCATTTTCCGCCGGACTTCACCCGGAATATCCTCCACTTTTTCTCTGCTAAAATTTTGCTTTATATGCGCGAACCGTGGCAATTCAATTCTAGGAAATTTATTTAAGTCCAATGATTCCATAAAGCATACAGCTCCTAACTGACAGTAATAAAAGTGGCAATTCATAATTAAAACTGGTAAGAGTGGCTATTAGAACAGCCACTCTTACCGTTATATTAGATCATTGTTTTGCCTGAACCTCATTCGCCTGCGCGTCATCTACTGCCGCTTTTGAGTTGGAACCTATTCCCAGCGGAATGGAGATTAACAAAAGTGCAGCAGCTAAGAAACCAGACACAGCAATGGCATAAAGACCGGCGCTTGGACTATGAAAAGTCTGTTCAGCCCATACACGCAGATTGGGAGCAAGAAAACCGCCCAGATTACCCACTGAATTGATAAAGGCAATCCCGCTTGCTGCGGCTACACCGGTTAAAAATCTGCTCGGCAAAGTCCAGAAAACTGGCTGACAAGCCAAATTTCCGCATGCTACCACACACAATGCCAAAATTCCCAACAGCGGGTTGCCGGTAGCTGAAACAATGAAGCCCACACCTGCCGTTCCAATAATGGCAGCTGCCAACGTACCACGTTTGCCAGTTTTATCCGAGTAACGAGGCAAAAGAACGGTAGCTACTAACGCGCAAATCCAAGGAACTGCACTGACCATTCCCACCATCAACCCGACTTTTTTTCCTAAAAGTCCGGCAACGTGAGTGGGTAAATAAAAGTTTAAACCATAGTTGCTGACTTGAATCATAAAACAGATTGCAGCTAAGTACCATACTTTGGGATTACCCAACACCTTAAGGGCGCTAGTATGCTCCAACTGCTTATTTGCATTTTCTGCTTCAATCTCAGCTTGCAAAGATCTTTTTTCATCTTCAGGAATCCACTCTGCATCCTGAGGTTTATCGACTAGATACCAATAACCCCACACTCCAACAACTGCAGCTAACAAGCCTTCAACCAAAAACATCCATTGCCAACCGGTAAACCCAAATAATCCATTCATATCTAGCAACAAACCAGACAGGGGTGACCCAAAAATAAAAGCAAGCGGCGGACCAAGCCAGAAGAGTCCCATAACCGAGCTACGTTGCCGTTCGGTAAACCAGTAAGTAAAGTAGTAAACAATTCCAGGCATAAAACCGGCCTCAGCAATACCCAATAATACCCGCAAGGTTAAGAACTGAGTTTCAGTAGTCACCCAGGCAAAACCAGCCGACACCAGCCCCCAGGTAACCATGATACGGGCTAACCAGGCTCTGGCACCAACATGATGCATAATAATATTACTTGGAACCTCAAATACCGCATAACCTAAGAAGAATATACCTGCCCCAAGCGCAAACGCTGCATCGCTTATACCGGTGTCAATCTGAAAAGCCTGTTTGGCAAAACCAATGTTAGCACGATCTAAAAAAGCCAGAATATACATAAGTATAATAAAAGGCACAAGTCTTTTCCGAGCTTTATCCATCGCACGATTGCTCAGTTGGGTATTTATAATAGCTGCCATACATATACACCTCTAATTCTTATTTTTGGTTATGGGATAATCATTGCTGCAGTTTACTACATAATGTCATTATATTGTATCACCCCCTAAATGATTTGACCATTTTTCTCCGAGTAGCAAATTACCCCATTTATAGTAGTGCAACCACTTTCAAATAGTCTCCTGGTTGTTTGGCAATATCGCTTACCAAGCCAGGAACTTCTTCAAAAGAAATTGTTTTTGTTATAACTGCAGCTACATCCACTCGATTCTCGGCTATTAGTTTTACACTTTCCGGGAAGGAGTGAAAACTATTTCTTGAACCAACAATATCAAGCTCTTTTTTAGTGAACAGCGCTGTTGGTAAAGAAATTTCGCTTTTAGGCCACCCCACCAGTGAAGTCCGTCCTGAATAGGACACATAATCAATACTGCTTCGGATAGCAGCAGCATTGCCTGAAGCTTCAATGATAACTTCTGCCATTCTGCCGTTGGTAATATTTTTTATTTCAGCCACAGCATCTGCTGCAACCGGGTTAATCGTATGTTTTACTCCCAACTTCTTAGCAAACGCCAGCCGTTCTTCTACCGGATCTACAACAATGGGTATAGCCTCCAGCGTTAGCGCATATTGAGCTGCCAGTAACCCTATCGGGCCAGATCCGGTAATCACCACATGCTCACCTTTTTTTACACGGGATCGTTTGACTGCATGCATGGAAATGGTCAACGGTTCAACCATAGCGAGCAAATTCCAGGGTATATCGGCGGGAACCTTATGAACCAGATGGCGGGGATGGGAAAAATATTCGCTCATGGCACCATCAATGTGTACACCAAGCACTGTTAGGTTTTCGCAGCAGTTTGTCCGGCCGTTCTGACAAGGATAACACTTTCCGCAATATACATAGGGTTCAAGCACTACATGATCACCCACCACCAGTTCGGTTTCGTCTGCCGAAACTTCAATAACTTCACCGGCGACTTCATGTCCAATAATTCTTGGATAGGATACCAGCGGATTGGTACCCATATATGCGCCAATATCAGAACCGCATATTCCTAGGCTGCGAACTTTGATCAAAACTTCATTTTCCCTACGATCAACGTTTGGTACTTGCTGTACCTTAATTTCTCCTGGTGACTGCAAATAAATAGCATTCATAAATTGATTTATCCTCCTTGCTGTGTCTTGTATAACTTGTATTACAATGTGACGCCATTTTTAAAAATAGCAATTTCCCTAAAACCCATTTCCTCTGATTTAGTTAATTTTCCTGACGCCACTGCTAAAATATAAGCAAAAAATTCTTCGGTAAGTGCCTCCATTGACTGTCCGTTTAGCAATCTGCCGGCATCAAAATCCATCCAGTGAACTTTGCGCTTCATTAAGTCGCTGTTAGAGGCCACCTTTATGGTAGGCACCGCAGTACCCAGTGGCGTACCGCGCCCAGTGCTAAATAGAATGATATGGCAGCCGGCAGCTGCCAGTGCGGTTGCTGCTACCGCGTCATTACCCGGTCCGCTCAAAAGATTGAGTCCTGCAGTTTTCACAGTCTCCCCATAACCCAGCACATCAACAACCGTGCTGCGGCCACCTTTTTGAACACAGCCCAGCGACTTTTCTTCAAGAGTAGAAATACCGCCTGCTTTATTACCGGGAGACGGATTTTCATAAACCGGCTGATTATAAGACATAAAATAGGTTTTAAAGTCATTAATCAGCTTTACCGTTTTATCAAATACCGCTTTATCTTTTGCCCGGTTCATCAAAAGGGTCTCAGCGCCAAACATCTCTGGTACCTCGGTCAAAACCGTACTTGCGCCGCAATCAATTATTTTGTCAGAAAAAGAGCCAAGCAAGGGATTTGCAGTAATACCCGAAAACCCATCAGAACCACCACATTTCAAACCTACGACAAGTTCGGAAACCGGACAACTTTCCCGCTTAGCTCGGCCAGCATAACCAATCAATTCCTCTACCAGCTGCCTGCCTGCCGCCATTTCATCTTCAACATCTTGCGTTACTAAAAACTTTACCCGGTCAGGATTGTACTCTCCCAAAACCTTTTTAAATTCTGCTATATAATTATTTTCACAGCCCAGACCAATTACCAGTACGCCTCCGGCATTAGGGTGGTTAACTAAATCTGCTAAAATACGTTGCGTTGTTCCATGGTCCTCTCCCAACTGGGAACAGCCGTAAGGATGAGTAAATGCAAACACTCCATCAATATTGGCAATGTCCTGCACTTGGTCATGTCCCAGCTTGGCTACCAATTGAGCTGTCTGGTTTACACAGCTAACAGTAGGCACAACCCAAATTTCATTACGGACTCCGATTCTTCCATCCTGACGCCGGTATCCTTGAAAACTACTTCTGTCATTTCTTGACGATTGTTCTATCGGCGGCATAGGCTCATATGAATATTCCAGGATGTCTCCTAAATTGGTCTTAATGTTCTGGTTATGCAGCCATTGTCCGGCTTTTACATCCTGGGTAACATGTCCGATGGGAAAACCGTATTTTATGACATTCTGTCCCTGCCGCAAATCACAAAGAGCAATTTTATGTCCTTTAGCAATATTATCTGCGACAATAATGGCAGTGGAGCCTGCCTGGAGTTCTGCACCGCTTTTAACATCTACCAGTGCAACCGCCACATTATCATGTGCATGTATTTTTAGCAGCGACAAGCTTTGCCACCTCCGACTAACTTGGCAATGGTGTCCTGTATTCCCTCATTTGCAATTTGATACAAATAATCGGCTATCTTAGCTGTCAGACCGGCTAATTGGTTTAGATCCTGCCCCCAAAGCGCACTATTGCCAAGAACCGCCTGGGCAACCCGCAGTGCTCCGTCCCTGGTAGTATCAAAGTCTTGCCAGACAGAAACAAAAAATTCTAATACGGCAAGATCGTCTTTCATAATAAATTCACCTTTATCGCGTCTTGCCTTCATGCTACTGCCTTCAATCTGGCCATCTTTATACACGGCAATCAGCGCGGCTAACGAAAATGCGAGCAGCTTGGGCAGTTCGCCCTTATGCTTTTGGTACTCTATGATTGAAGGCAGTACTCTGGCTTTAAATTTCGAGGATGAATTAAGCAGGATACTCAACAAATAGTGCTTAATAAACGGATTCTGGAAGCGTTCAACAACCGAGTCCGCAAAATTGCTGAGCATTTCTCTATCAAGCTCAATAGAGGGAATAATTTCTTCATAAACAACCTGTCTTACATATTTGCCAATTATCTCATGATCCATCATTTCCCCAACTGTCTCGATCCCGTATAAAAACGCCGCAGGCACTGAGGAGGTATGCGCGCCGTTTAAAATTCTAACTTTTCTGGTTCGGTATGGCGTCATATCATTTGTCCAAATGACATTAAGACCAACCTCAGTAAAAGGTAATCGTTTCGCTAATTCTTCCGAGCCTTCAATTACCCATAGATGAAATAATTCTGCGGCATCAAGAAGTTGATCGGCATAGCCAAATTGCTTTTCCAGAATCTCAGCTTCATCCTTGGGATATCCTGTAACCACCCGGTCAACAAGTGAATTATGAAAAGAGTTATGATTTTTTACCCAAACCTTAAAGCTTTCCGGCAAATTCCAGTTATCAGCCAATTGCAGAACAGCTTCCCTTAGCTTATCGCCATTATGTTCAATAAGCTCACAGGGAATAATTACCATCCCCTTGTGGGCATTACCCTGGAAGTATTGAAAACGCTGAAACAGATATGCGGTTAATTTTCCCGGAAAAGACTGCGGCGGGGTCATTTCCAAACGGTCGGCGGAATCATAAACTATGCCGGCTTCCGTCGTATTAGAAATCACGTATTCGATATCAGGATTTTCCGCACATTTTAACACTTCATCCCACTCGGTATAGGGATTAATGCCCCGACTAACAGAACTAATGACCTCTTTGCACTCTTTCACTTTGCCGTCCTGCAAACCGCGCAGCAAGAGCGTATACAAACCATCTTGCTTGTTAAGTGCCGCAACTAATCCTTCAGGGATTGGCTGAACGGCCACAACCCGTCCGTTAAATTTTCCTTGCTTATTCATTTGGTGAATCATCCATTCAACAAATCCGCGTAAAAAGTTTCCTTCCCCAAATTGGATGATTTTTTCCGGCAAACCCTCCGCCGAAAAATACGGTTCTACAGCTTTCGGAAATTCAAAGTCACTTTTTATAAGCTCTCGGTTTAACCCTCGCATATATGTCCCCCTTCTTGGTATTAGCATATTTAACTACCGGTTGCTCTTACTGCTTCAAAAGTAGCAATCTTTCTTCGTATTCCTATTGTTGCAAGAATCATGCCAGTCAAACAAAGCCTGCTCTCACAGGCAAACAATATAAATCGCATAAAAAAAAATCGGTGCAAATTGTAACATAGGTGTTACAATTTGCACCGATTAAAATTAATCGCTTTGCTTTTGCATTCTTCGCCACAAGGTTGTCCGGCTAATGCCTAATCGTTTAGCCGCCCGCGTGTAATTAAACTCTTCTTCTTTTATGATTTGCTCTATCACATCTTTTTTTATATCTTCAAGGCTGGTGTATTCGGTAAAAGGCGCATTATTAACCGGCAAGCCCGCACCGCCTACCGACCAATCGGAATTCAAGTCGCATTTATATATTTCTTTGATATCGGCGGCTGTTATTTCATCACGATCCACCAACACCATGGTTCTCTCAAGAATGTTTGCCAGTTCTCGGATATTCCCGGGCCAAGGCTGGCTTTCTAGAAACTCAACAGCATCATTACTTAGCCGTTTTCCTGCTGATCCCGAATTGCTCAGTTTATTCAAAAAATACTCTGCCAGCAGCGAAATATCACCGTCCCGCTGCCGCAAAGGCGGAAGGTGCAACCGCAAAATATTTAATCGATAATACAAGTCCGCACGAAACTGTTTATGAGCAATGAGTTCCACTAAGTTCTGGTTAGTTGCCGCAATTATTCTAACATCTACAGGTGTTACTTTATGTCCGCCCAATCGCATGACTTCTTTTTCCTGCAGCACCCGCAATAAACGAGCCTGCAAGGCAAGCGGCAATTCACCGATTTCATCGAGGAATATCGTTCCGCCATGCGCCAACTCAAACAACCCCTGTTTACCACCTTTCTTCGCCCCGGTAAACGCTCCTTCTTCGTATCCCATCAGTTCACTTTCCAGCAAAGTCTCGGGCAAGGCAGCACAGTTAATAGCAACAAACGGATTCTTGACTCGCTTGCTCAATTGATGAATACTCTGGGCAAACATCTCCTTACCTGTACCGGATTCGCCTGTTACGAGAACAGTAGAATCAGATGCGGCATAACAACGAACCTGACGTTTGGCAGCCTCCAATATTGGAGATTCCCCGATAATTTGCTCAAGATCAACCTTAGCAACCAAACCCTTTCCGTGCAGTTTTTGCCGTATCGTTTGTTCGAATTGCTGCAGTTGAGTAACATCCTGAAAATTAGCAATCGCCCCAACAACTTTGTTCTTTATTTTGATTGGAATTCGCTTAGTAGCTAATATTTTATGCCCGATATGCTGTATTTCGCCGATATCGGCTACTCCGCTGGCAAGCACCTCCGGCAGCCTGGTATTAACCATAACCTCCCTTACTGGCCGCCCAATGACGTTAGTTCCCTTAACCCGAAAGATCTCACTGGCACTCGGGTTAAAAAAAGTAATTTTATTTGCCGTATCTATGGCAACAATTCCATCTGTAGAAGAATCGACAATGGTACGCAGAAGCTCTGCCCGCTCCTGTTCCTGACGGCGTACGGTAGCAACCAGCTCGGCCTCCTTAATCGCTTTATACACTGCATCTTTGCCAGATTCAATCACGTAGCCGCCAAGCCCCATTTCACGGGCAATAATGACCGAGTTAGCATCACCAATCACTACTTTTATCCCTTTGCTGGCGGCAAAGGCTATTTTATCTGCCGTTTCTGCCATATCATCCAGCGTTATTACATGTATCGCAACACCCAATAAATCAGCCAGCCGTTCACATTCATAAATCACACTGCGAAAACCGGCAATACCTATAATATCAGGATTAACACCGGCCTGTTTGATTGCGTGAAAAACGTCAACCGCCGTGACTTGTATCTCTACTACCGGCACTGTTGGAACTTGCGCAGCAATGGCCAATGCAGTCCCGCCGCGACTAATCAAAACCTCAGCGCCTCGCTCTACCGCTTGCCGGGCTTGATCCACCCCGTCATGGGAATCGCCAAGGGCAATCTGAACATTTGCCGCCAGTTCAGAAACTCTTTCATGAAGAACCTCTTCGGTAGTCCTCGCCAAATTCGCAAATGGAGCAATAACACAAATTTTATAATCCATTCAGGCAATTCACCATCCTTAAAACAGCCGCAACATTATATATTTTTAGTGGTTTTGACTGCCTTTCTCCTTCATACAATATTCTCATTTTAGCATTTTAAACAGTTCTAAACAACCAAACCACCTTTTACAGCGACATTATCTGTTCACTTTGCCGGCGACTACCCGCAAAACAAGGGAGTATGGATTATAAAAGAATGATTTTTTTGACCAACGGCCAGTAACTTAAACCCTTGATATCCGCTACTCAAAATTCTAAAAACAGCATCGATCATATAAAAAAGAGGCTATATTAAAAATAGCCTCTACATGCTTCCTGGAGATTATAAATCCGACAAGGCTAACCCATATTACGCAAAAATGGTACGGACTATTTAACTTACTTCATTTAGTAGTCAGCATTTCAATAAAACTCTCGGTAATCCCAGGGTCAAATTGAGTTCCGGCGCATCTTCGTATTTCGGCAATCGCATCCTCATAACTCAGGGCTTTACGGTATGGACGGTCATTGGTCATGGCATCAAAGGCATCGGCTAATGCCAGGATGCGACAAGGCAACGGGATTTCTTCTCCGGCCAGATTAAGGGGATATCCTTCTCCATTCCACCATTCTTGATGCTTTAAAACCCAATCGGCAATAGGAGCCAAGTCCGGCACGGCTTTTGCTATCCGAAAACCAATATCACAATGGCGACGCATGATAGAAATTTCATCAGGGGTTAGCGTTCCAGGTTTAAACAAGATCGCGTCAGGAATCCCCACCTTTCCGATATCATGAAATTTCGCCAGAAGCTTTAAATCGGCAAGCATCGGCGCAGACAACCCTATTTTTTGCGCAAAGGTCTCGACAAGGCTTTCCAGCCGTTCAGCATGTCCTTCGGTAATATAGTCTCTGGCTTCTAACGCCTGCATCATAGCCTCTACTATTGCACTGCGGGTACTTAACCCTTTATGCATTTTTTCCCGGTACATGTTGTTATCGGCTTCTTTAAACAGCGCATGAATATCTTTCGAACCCATTGCCCAACCACTGGAAAGACTCAAAGGCAGCTGATAATTTGCAGAGTTATACTCTTCAATGGCAGCTTTGATTGCTGTTGATATGTCGTTCATTTTTTGCTCATCAGGATTTGACAACAATATGGCGAATTCATCACCGCCAATTCGGGCGATAATATCTGGGGAAGCAATACAAGAACTTAATATTTGGGCTGTTATTTTGAGCAATTCGTCGCCTGCCAAATGCCCTAAGGTATCATTAATTAGCTTAAGACCATCAACATCACAGATAATAATGCCGGATTTTTTGACCTTCTGTAGACCGAGTTTAAATATTTGTTCTTCAAAATAGGTACGGTTGTATACTTCGGTAAGCGCGTCCTTTATGCTAAGCAGCTCTAACTTTTGTTCCATCTGCTTTTTGTAAGTGATATCCCGGATTAGTGTTATCACTTCAGCATCACTGGTTTTGATGAAACGGGCTTCATAGTAGTGCACTAGATTAGCTTCCAGCAGCTGGTATTCCATAAACTGTATGTCGCCACTGCTGATAGTGCGCGTTATCTGAACGAGGGCCTGCTGAGCCAATTCCTCGTGAAAAATATCCACAATATTTTTCCCCAAGAATTGATCGGGTGAAATGTAAAGCTCAAAAACAGCTGGCTTAAAATCAAGAAAATTCCCCTGGCTATCAATCCGCAAAATTAAATCCGGAATGGCCTGCAAAATTTCCTGTTGCTGACGGTTTGCACTAGCCAGCCGTTGTATGTAGCGATTGGCAATCAGGTAAATAAGGCAAGCCGATACCCCAACAAAAAGCCAGCCCTTTATGACAGAAAATAAGATCACAGCATCTCGATTCAGCACTAAAAGCCGAACAATAGTGTCAGAAAGTAAAATCCATAATAATCCAAAGCCAAAATAGATAACGGCAATTTTTGTTGCGTAGTTTTTATTGATCATAATTACTAACCGTTCCTTTCAAGGTATATGGAAAAATCCACTGCTACCCTATACTCAATAAGGAATCATGATTATTAGAAATTCCCTAGCGCTCGCATTATTCCTGTTTTTAAATCTATATTCGACAAAATTTTATATTTTTTATTCTAGCATCACAATTACCGCAATTACATCCATGAAAAATAGAAAATAAAACCCTCCAAGTTAGTGTTTTTGTTTTAACACCAACCTGGAGGGTTCTTTACGTGTCTGCTTCCCGATTTTCAGTTGTTATCTTTCTTCAATTTTTATCGGTACAAATAACGTTTTGCCATCTCGGTAAATTAATACAACCGCTTCTTGCCCTATTTTGGCATTGGCTATTTCTTGTTTTAGTTTATCAGGATCATTTATTTTTTTCTTGTTATATTCAAGAATAATGTCGCCTCTTTTAAGACCTGCTTTTTGGGCAGGCGAGCCGTCTATGACCGCACTAACCAGCACTCCTTCCGGCTCTTGCAGTCCAAAATAGTTAGCAAGCTCCTTCGTAATAGGCTGCATGTAAATTCCAAGCCACGGTCTGGATACTTTTCCCTGGTGCATAAGCGGTTCCAATACCTGAGTTACTGTTGAACTAGGTATGGCAAACCCAATTCCCTGGGCTTGCGCGTTAATTGCGGTGTTGATACCGATTACTTTTCCCTGCAGATTTATGAGCGGCCCACCACTATTGCCCGGGTTAATGGACGCATCAGTTTGCAAAAGGTCGGTAAACTGACTGTTGTTAATGGTAAGCGGCCGGCCTTTGGCACTGATCACCCCAACAGTAACCGTATGGTCAAGCCCATAGGGATTACCAATCGCTATAACCCAGCTGCCTACTTCCAGTTTGTTCGAATCCCCAAACTCAAGGAACGGGAGATCATCCCCGGCATCAATCTTTAGTACCGCCAAATCCAATTGTTCATCAGAACCAACTAATTTTGCGGCATAGGGGTCTTTTCTGTTGGTCAAAAAAACATCTATTTTTGTAGCATTGGCAACCACATGATTGTTGGTTACGATATAACCATCTTTAGAAACAACAAAACCAGACCCTAGTTCCTTGGCTACTCCTTGCTGCCGTTTAAACTGATCGCCAAAGAATTGTCTAAAGAAGGGATCATTTAAAAACGGATTCTCCGGGCTTTGCACCTGTACCTCAGTCTCAATTTTAACAACAGCCGACCCGGTTTGCTTTACGATATTTTGAATAGTGTCAGGTCCCAAAAATGCACTTGGCGATCCCAATTCCAAACTTGGAGCAGCCTGAACAGAGGATATCCCGCCGCCAAGCATCAAACCACAAGCAAAAAACACAGTTACTACAGTAAGTAGGGTAATGCTCAAAAAAGAATTTTTATTGTGCTTCATACTATTTTACCTCCTAATTAAAATCCTTTCCTTGATTTGATGGCCACTTGCTGAAGCTCTCCCCCACTATTACAATTTTAGCTAAGCGGCAAAATTCCTGCAAAAGGTTTGAGGAAAATTATTTAATGCAAAAAAGCCATCCATGCAAAATGCCTGGATGGCGTCAATATAAAATGGTATAAATTCTCGATAGGCACCTTTATTTATACTCACCTGAGGTAAAACCAAACATTACAAAGATTAAAGCAAGTATTACTATACTAGCTCCCCAAGCGTGCAATGGTTTCAAATAGTGTAAACGTATAATAGAAAATATAGCAACATCAAATGTTGCTGCCGATGCGATTGACCAGCCATTACCATAAGAAATGCCCTTAATTATATAATGATCAATAAATTCTAACCCTCCATAAATACAGGCCCACAATGCTATATAACCATATTGATAAAGCTTATCTCTTATCGGATATTTTGAGAGATATATAAAAGTAGTCGCCGGTAACATCACAAAGCTATTAATTAATTCGATTGTTGTCGAGGTTTTTACAAGAATGTCTGGATTGTAGAACCAAAGATCATGATGATAGGTTAAAAAACTGACGAGTTGATTTGCCACAATTACAAATAAGACTGTTGGATAATATTTTTGCCAGTTTCTCCAGTCTGTAAGCAGCATCGCAGCTATTACAAATAAAAGAAGCAAACAAATTCTAAATGCCAAAATTAGCAAATCCAATTCCCCTCTCTTTGATAGCCACCTTACTTTGACATATAACTTAAAAGAAAGCTATACTATTATGCCCGCCAAATAAATAAAAAAGCCATCCGCCAATTGACGGCAGACGGCATCTTCCTCATTGGTTGCGGGGACAGGATTTGAACCTGTGGCCTTCGGGTTATGAGCCCGACGAGCTACCGCTGCTCCACCCCGCGATATATTATTATTTCCCGAAACACATTTTTATTCGTGCTTTCTTTCTAATGCGCCGGCAATTCTCTGTAGCGCTTTATTTATACCACTTAACTGCATTAGTGCGTAAATAACTACCCCAGCGTACAAAACCATAAACATTAGCCTAAAGGGGAAAAATCCTCCACCCATCATTATTGGGGTATCACTCCTTTTATGTAGCTAAAGACGCTAACCTTAAGGGCAGAGCTGCAAACCCACGCAACTATGGTATCCAGTTAAAAGCATACATTAAAGAACATACCGTAATAACCCCAACGGAAATAAATCCGCAAATAAAATCAAATAACATTACACACACCTCCCAAAAAAACAAAGAACATTTGAAGTATATGAAGGATGGACCGTTCTAATTCCTGAGAAAATATTCCAAATGTGTTGAAAGAAAAAACGCCCACCAGGACGAATCCCGGCAGGCGGCTGTAGTAAATTACTTATTTAACTGCTGGAATCACTTTAAAGCTAATAATTTTCTCAAAGGCTAAATACTCCTTGCTGCTGTCAACAATGTCATTGATTGCATAACAAGAAACACCAGTGCCAATAGTCCGAGTATACCAATTTACGAACCCATCATTTTCATTCTGACTTATCCGGTATTCTCGTTCACTGGAATCGATCATAGTGACGCGTAATAATACATTACCGGTAGTAGGTGGTATTACCACTTCCTGAGGTGTAGCCGAAGCTTCATTGGAATTTGTACTTTCGCCGTCTGCGGTAATGGCTGTCACTACATAATAATAGGTAGTACCGTTAACTACCGAGTTATCTACATAGCTATTATTTGCTACATTGCAATAATTTCAAACAACTATCGCAAACTAATAATGGGAAAGTCCACAAAAGGAGGCATGTTATGACAACAATATTAATTTCGGCCTTTGTCATAGTCGGAATATTAATTTTGTCAGTTGCCTTTTTTGAGTTGGTATCCTTTCCCTGGCAGTAACCTAGTGGGGGCTTCTTAGCCCCCCACTAGGTTTCCAGATCAACCAACAAAGCGGCCAACAAACCAAGAGAGAAAGATATCACTTTGCTTATGGTTTGAACAAATCAGCCATATACTGATTCAAAATTGCAAGACTTTTCATTGCTGCCGGCCTGCTGTGCTTGTGTGTAATTTTATAGCAAACCCGTTCAGGTGGTGAATCTAATAGTTTTTGGATTTTAAACTGCCCCGATTTGACGAAGGAATTAGCTATAGACATTGGCACAACTGACCACCGTCTGGAATCTTGCATAAGAGAAAAAATTAGCCCAGCGTTATCGACAGGAATGTAAGTTGGTCGAAGCGGGTTCCACCAGCGGTCATGCCACATTTCAAAGGCCGGTCCCCAATTAAAATATATCTCATCCTCTAAATTTAGTTCAGTCGGATGTATCGGCTGCAATTCCCCAGATTCATGCACTTTCGGTCTAATCAATACGGCTTCATCTACAAAGAACGGTTCCACTTCTATGTTGGGAACTGTTCTTTCCATTTTTACGAAGGCCACGTCTATTTCCCGCCGTTCTAACGTGTCCCAAAGTTCCACAGAGTGTTGTGTGCGAAACTTGAGCTGTATTTTCGGACTATGTTGGACCAATGCTTGATACAGAGGTGGAAGAACATACGTATTTAGGCTATTCGATCCACCGATAAAAAGACTTAACTGCGGGCCACTAGCCTGAAGTTTCTCGATATCACATTTTAACGCAAGCCAGCGTTCAGCAATAACTACGAAATTTTCTCCGAATGGAGTTAACGCGATCTTTTGTATGCCTTTATTGCGTTCAACAAGGATGGCTCCCATTTCTTGTTCCAAAACTTTTAGCCTATAACTCACGGTGGCCTGGGTCAAATTCAGCAATTCTGCAGCCTTTCTTAGATTCTGTGTTTGTATAATAGCCAGAAACGCTTCAATTCCTGCAGCATACATGATTTCACCCCTCCAATTATAGAGACTTTCAATATTTATCACCAAACACATTTGATTTACAGACAGGGTTTCTTTATTTAAAATTAACATGAAGCTAACAACAAAGCAACTATTCTAGGAGGAAGCGCCTTGATCACTACTATGGATGCAGATAAAAAACCCGTCATCGTCATTTCTTTACTTACGGCAGCGTGCCTGCTCGGCGACTCAATGCTATATATTGTTTTGCCAATACACTGGAAAGATGTTGGACTTGCTTCCTTGTGGGAAGTAGGTATCCTGTTATCTGTTAACCGCATTGTCCGACTACCTTTTAATCCGCTGGTCAGTTGGCTATATGGCAGGATCAGTAGCCGCAGCGGTATTATTTTTGCAGGAATACTAGCTGTTTGTACAACCTTTTCCTATGCTTTTATACAAGGGTTTATACTGTGGCTCATCTTTCGCTGTATTTGGGGAATTGCTTGGACTTTTTTGCGGCTGGGGGCCTTTTTTACAATCATTGAAATATCTGATGAAAACAACCGTGGACACTACATGGGATTGTACAATGGCCTTTATCGTTTGGGAAGCCTAATTGGGATGTTAACAGGAGGCTTTCTTGCTGACCAATATGGTATTGGAGCAACAGCAATATTATTTGGGATTATGACCAGCCTGGCAATTCCTTTTACGTTTCAATTGCTTCCCCGTTCTGGTCGTCATACTGAGGACGCTAACAACCTCCAGCCTGTCTCTACCTTTATTAACGCTAATGTGCTTTGGACTCTATTAACAGGGCTATTTATCGCCCTGGTCTACCAAGGCGTCTTTATGGCAACATTAAGCTACTTGATTCAAGTACACAACTCTTCCCAACTATCCTTCTTTGGTATGATACTTGGTGCTTCATCACTAGCAGGTATCTTACAGGCTTTACGCTGGGGCTGGGAGCCTTGGTTAGCTCCTTGGTTTGGCAAACTATCTGACGGAAAATACGGTCGTAAATCCATATTAATAACCACTCTTATCCTCGCCGCCATATTTTTCTCATTAATTTCTTTCCCATTGCCCTTAGCCTGGTGGCTCTTGCTGATTATTTTCATTCTCATAACAGCTACCATTCTCACAACTACTATCGATGCCATAGCCTGCGATGTCGCGTCCTGTTCTCCTCCCAAAACCTTTATGGCGGCTTATTCCCTTGCCATTGATACCGGCGCTGCCCTAGGACCTTTGGTTAGCTATGCACTCAACGACCTATCCGGTCCATATACTATTTATTGGATAATTGCGGCGGGCCTATCTATATTAGCACTAAAGTGGATTGTCCAACCAATTACCATTTATAGCCGATGCTGATTAAATTGAATCGCCGAATAACTGGGCGACCTTCAATTGCACACCAAGAAAATGACAAAAGCCTTCTCGAAATACTCGAGAAGGTTTGATTTTTATTAGGGCGAAGGACTGCCAGGAACCGTTCTTCTGATGCGTCTAATGTCCAACTTTACGCCCTAACAAATACACTCTGGCTTATCCCCGTAAGATTTATTTATTTGTGAACAAAAAAAGTTACCAAATTTGCATATTGCCTTACAAACGGCATAACCAGCAAAGAACTCAGGACGTTAAACAGGGTATGTATATAGGCAATCTGTCCGGCAAAATCTGTGGCAAAATAAGCGGCAGCCTGCGTTAATACTCCGGTAACCGGCAAAAATACTAAAACACCGAGAATATTGAGCAGTATGTGTGCAACCGCAACCTGTTTTGCAGCCAGTGGAGCAGCGGCGCCGACAATAACGGAGGAAATACAGGAACCTATATTGTTTCCGTAAACAACATAAGCGGCTGTTACCGCATCTAGCAACCCCTCTTCCGCCATGACAATCAGCACTCCCGTAGCGGCACTGCTGGATTGAAACACCAGTGTTGTTACTATTCCCCCGGCTATTGCCAAAAACGGATTCTTCTGGGCAGCAATAAATCCGCGAATAATTTTTTCACTGATGCTGTTGCAAAGATCGATTAGGATCGCATGTGTAGGGTAGAAATAATCCTGCATATGTGATCCTTTTTAATTTCCTCCTGTAAAATTCCCATTCATGGGTAATTGCAGGAGGGCATAGAGCCTCCGGGGAGGGGTGGAAAATTTACGTGTTTTACAATTATGCTCAGGATTTAAAAGGCCTTTTGACAACGATCGAGCAAGCGCTGTATAAACCTAAAGAACCAAAAGATGCGACTATTACGGTGACTGACTATGAATAAGAGATATCCGGATTTCAAGAAACACGAAACTGGTCTCTATGATGAAATGCGCGAACTATCTGAAGGACTTGATCAGCTTTATAAAGAGGGAAAGGATCCAACAGATACTATCCAGAGACTGGAGATGGTATTGGAAGAATTTTTGTTATTCAGGCAGCAGGCGGGGCAAAGCCCGGCTAGTTAACGTGTCTGATGATGGCTCTGTTTCAGCACAAAAACACCATCCTAAATTTGAGCAGCGGACTTCCGAATTATTAAAAACCGCCCACCAGGACAAATCCCGGTAGGCGGCTTGTGCTTTTAATATAAAATCGGAGTTAAATTCTTACCGTCATATTTAAACCTTAAAACTAGATCAGACAGTTGCATTGCTTTAAACTCATATTTGTTTGACTGTTTATCTTTTATATGTTCAATAATAATATCATATGGCCTATGTTCAATATTAACACTTGCTTTTACCTGCACAGTGTGTGTTTTTGCATCATACGTGGAAGAACTTAATATATTACCGTCAACAGTAATGTTAAAAATATGATCCTGTAAAGACTTCTCGATTTCAATGGAAATGTCAATATTAGTCGCAAAGACGCTGCCACAACTCAGCAAAAAACAGCACATAAAAGCACAAGTACTTTCGAAAGTTTACTCATAAGCCCTCCGCCCTTCCTCAATTTGGTATTTTGACATAATTATAACAAATTTTACCGATTAAAAAAAGCCTACGCTCAACCGAAGCTAAGAGTGAGACTTAACTATGATAGAGGAGAATGATATGATCATTCTGTGAATTGATCATATCATTCTGATTGCCCATTGTCGAACATTGTTATGGCTTTTACCGGGCAATGCTTCCGCTTGTTAGCGATTGTTATTAATCGAAATCATTTCTTCACAATACTCGCTGTAAGGCCGCAGCTTCTCGTAGTTTCGCGAAAAGCAAAGCCGCGTATCAATTTGTTTAAGCAGCATATCGGTAGCATTTTCATTTAACTTTTTACATATTCTACGTGTGTCGAGCCCTAATATTTTGCATGCTTCTAATGTAGGACAAAAATTTCGGGAATGAAAAACAATTTGCTTGTCTGTTCTTTTTATGATTGGTGCATCTGCGGGTGAAATTCTAAATCTAGTTAGCAAAAGCTTATATCCCGCAATTAATATATCCTGGCCATTATGAATAAAATCCAACGTATCTTTATTATTTTTAAACCATTCCACTCTTCGCCGGATCGAATCCGCATTCCAATCACACAAAATTTGTGCATCTGCATTTCGTAGCTTTTTGATTTCTGCCCGAACATCCTTCCGATATAAAACCTCACAATCATGGTGTAATATCTGGTCATGTATTTTTACATCTACATGTGATCTTTTGAAAATTTCTTCACAGGTAATTCCAATGCGTTTTCGTCCTTGTTTTACAGCTTCATTAATGGAATACCCAAACACTATTTCAGATATACCAGCCCATACCGCCGCTGTTGCACACATCGGACAAGGTTCGTGCGTAGAAACCAATATACATTCAGTAAGCTTCTTACCAATCTTCCTTGTGGCACTTCTTATTGCATTAAGTTCAGCATGAGAAGTTGGGTCATTGTGTGTATCCTCTTGATCATGTGCTTTGGCTATTATTTTTTGATCTTTGATGATAACGGCACCAAATCCATTATTTCCTTCACATAAACTATGTTTTGCTTCTTCTATTGCTACTCGCATATACTTACTTAGTTCCATAATCCTTTTCCTTTCTGACAATATTTAAATATCATTGTAGAATAGCATATATTGGAAGAAAATCATAGTACTTTTCTGAATTTAAGCTAATACCATCGGCAATATTTTGAACTGCTGTCCCTTGGGGGCATCGCAGACCAGCTAAGTTAAGTCAAGCTCTTAACTTAGCTGGTCTGCGAGTCTACATCCTATAAAGCTCAATAAAAAATAACCGCTCTCTACTCGCCACGTATAAACGCGTGAGTATGAGAGCGGGATACTTGTCGAATAACCTAACAAAGCATTTCTTCAACATGCATACACTATAAACTTGTTGCGACAGCAAGCTTTTGCCCAGCCCGTTTTATTCTCCTTTAAAATGTGCTGGACGTTTCTCCAAAAAGGCAGTAATGGCTTCTTCATAATCATGGCTGTCATATACTTTGCGCCTAAGCCCCTGCACACGCTCAAAATCAGCCGGGCTTATCGGAAAAGCCTTCGATAAAATACGGAATTGCTCCTTAATTACTTCAATGGAAAGTAAAGACCGTGTATTAATCGTTGCCGCCAAATCTAACGTGAAGCTAAGAAGCTCTTTTTCCGGCACCAAATGATTGATAATACCGACCTGCAAAGCCCGTTCTGCCGACACCGGATCTGCTGTAAAAAACATTTCTTTAGCAATATTGATCGGCAGACGGTTCATAAAATGCAAAATCCCGGTAAGATTATAGGGTACTCCCATTTTGGCAGGCGTCATAGCAAACTTAGCTGTTTCATCGGCAATAACTATATCACAAGTCATGATCAGATCACAGGCGCCTCCCCAAACACTGCCATGCACCATAGCGATTACCGGTCCTAAATATTGTTCTACTGCCCGCAGCAGCCTTTCGAGTGAATCGTAATAACTTAATGGATCACGCATTTTAGGTGGTAACTCTTTCACATCATGACCTGCTGACCAGACCCTGACACCATCAGGAGCTCTTAAAATAACTACAGGTATTTTCTGCTCCTGAAAACAATCCAGTGCACCTATGATATCATCCACCAGCTGTTCGCTTAACGCATTCAGTTTCTTGGTATTATCAAGGGTGATAATGCCTACCTTGTCTAAAATTTCTGTTTGCACTAATCCCATTTTTCTACCCCCATTATGAAATGACATCTCAAATTTTCTGTATTGTAGTAAACAGCTATACTATCTCATTCCATAAAAACATATAACTTCCTGCCAAACTGAGTAACTTCTACAAAAATCTGTCAGAATTTACACCCATTTGCAGGATACAGGGTGATGGTTCTTTTGTTTCCTTTCCTGGCAAACAATTGAGAATACAGCTTTTATCTGTTTACACAAAACAAGCCTTCCAAGCAAATTGAATGCCTGGAAGGCTTGTTTTTCTGGAGCGGGCAACGAGATTCGAACTCGCGACCCACGGCTTGGGAAGCCGGTACTCTACCACTGAGCTACGCCCGCACATGTATTGATTTAGGTGGTTTACAGGAGATTGCACCTTATAAACAAGCCACCTCTATAGTCGTTAGGTGTATCACCCAACACTCGATATTATATATTAAAAACTTAGGAAATGCAAGGGATGGTGAACATTTCCCAGATTCGATAAACAACTGATTTCTTTTATATTATTAAATACTCTTGCACCCCTAGTCCCTGTTTGACTAGGGTAATAACCAGATAAGTGCCATTAACAACTACAACTTTCTTCCGGGCTTATAATGCTTAAAGCTGTTGAAAGACCAAAACCCACCGATTATGGTGGGTCTCTTTGTTGGAATTAGTTTCTAGACTTAATATGTCGCTTTTTTACCTTTTGCCATACTTAGAATATGATTAATATATTGGTTAGCACTTATACCTTCTTTTTGAGCAGAAATATCTACCCATTGATGAAGACTTTTAGGCATCCTCAACGCGAATTTGCCACTATATTTAGAAGATGAGTTTGGTTCTGGAATTTCTTTGCCATCTTCATATAAAGTCTCAATCCAACCATTCTTAGCCTCTATAGCGTCTGCGATTGCCTGATCTATAGTATCTCCTGTGCCGATGATCCCTGCAAAATCGGAGAATTCAACCATCCATCCAGAACCCTCTTCTTCAGTTAACGGACGAACATCGAAAGGATATGCAATTTCTAAGTAGTACTTTACGTTTTTCAAGTGTTTTTCACCTCTTATTATTTATTTTTGGGGACTTTTACCCCAAGAAGAAAGAGTTTTATCTCAAGTGTTTTTAGTGTTTCCTTTTTATCTATATCATGAGGATGGTCAGATATTTATTCTTTTATACTTTCGACCATCTCAATTGCTTGCTTTACATATATAGCTTTGACAGGTTTTTTGCGAGGAACTGCCAACACTTTGTCGTTGAGAGTGAAGTAGTAATGACTACCTTTATAATAGAATATCTATATCAAGGATGGATTACGATAATATTATATATGATATCGTCAGCGATATCAACAGCATACTGATTCATTTTTCACCCTATTTTCCAACAGAGTATCTTGCCAGCCGTTCTGCAAGCGTACCGGTATGTAACTCAAACAGATGATTATCAAAATCATAAAAGTATAGTGACCGACCTTCGCCTTCCACTCTTGGGCGAGGTGGTTTGACATCTAAGCCTAACGCTTCCACTCTGGCCTGATATAGTTCGAAGTCTTCTTCCTGAATCTTAAAGGCAACATGGTTGTACGTGCGTTCAACAAGTGGCTCCCCTTCCATTACCGCAATCCATTGACCGGCAATTAGGAAAAACTTTTCTGGGGTTAGAGAAAATGTCTGATTACCGCTGGCATATACTTCTTCGGCATCAAAAACAGACGTAAAAAATTGCGTGGCACGCTCCAGGTTCTCCACAATAAATGTAATATGGCTAATCCCTTCTAGCATTGACTCGACCTCCTTTATATCTATATTATCCTAGCTAAACGCGATTACTGCAAATCCTATTTTTAAAAGCCTTATATCGATTTGCATAATTTAAAATATTGTAAAAATTGAAAAATAATTAAAGGAAATTAGAACTGCGTGTAGAATTTCGTTTTATTAGATCGATCCAATAGATAAAAGGAAACCGATTCACAGGACTTATCTGCAGCCCAATGACCGCTGATATTTTGAGGCGATTGTCGCTGAGACTTTTATGCTGTCGGTTTTTCCTGGTAAAATTCAGCTGTTAAGGAGTGAAACCATGAAAAAGAAGTTGCTCTTATTTTTACTGATAACTAGCTGTGTTCCCCTAGTTATTATCTCGTTTGTCTCTATGTACTTTTTCGACAACAATGTAAAAAACAGCTATCATGATTTAAGTCGTACTAAGTTGGAACAGTTGCAGTTCGAAATGCAAGGTTTGACTAATAAGCATCTGGACTTATTAAAAATGCTCGCGAATAACCCTGCTATCCGCAATTTTGATGTTGCCAATTCAAAGCCTATCCTTGTTGAAGCGTCTCGCGCTTTTCCTATGATGGTACCAATTGTCGTGGATACCGCTAAAGGCAGTCAGATCGTTAAAAGTGACGATTCCAAGCTTTTTCCCGATATTAGCGACAGGAAGTTTTTTCAAGTGGCAATGAAAGGCCAGACGAACATCTCAGACACCATTGTCAGCAAAGATAATAACCACATGATCATTGTTCTGGCGACACCAATCCGTTCGCAGGATGGCGCAGCGGTGACCGGTGTTTTACAAGGAACCATCGATTTGGATATGCTAATTGATGTTGTGTCGAAAAAATCTCAAGACGGTGTTGTCTCCTATATTGCTGACCGCGAAGGCAAGCTAATAGCCCATCCAGAGCGTGAACGGGTAGCCAAACGCGAAGATTTGTCTAAAGAAGCCTTTATCCAAAGCGGGTTAAAAGGCGAAAACGGATCTGTTGAAATAAAGGATGAAAATGGCGTTCGTAAACTCGTTAACTACGCGCAAGAGCCCACAACCGGCTGGGTTATTGTTCAGGAAATCCCGCTATCGGTGTTATCTGCCAAAAGCCAGAGTTTAATTTGGACGGTAAGTATTGTTGTCTTCCTGACTTTAGTCTTAACCGTTATTGCAGGCTTTTTTGCCTCTAACAAAATTACGCAGCCTATCAAGATTATCTTGGAAGAATGTAATTTGCTCGCCCAGGGCGACATCAGGGATATCGAAACCCGAGTTCGTTCCAATGATGAAATCGGCCAGTTAGCCAAGGGGTTTCGTGATATGCGTACCAATCTGCGTGCACTGGTTGCCAAAGTCCAGTCACAGGCCGAACATCTGGCAGCCTCCAGCCAGCAGCTTACTGCCAGTGCCGGGCAATCCTCACTGGCGGCCAGCCAGGTCGCAACCTCTATTACCAGTGTGACAGCAGGGGTTGAGGAACAGTTAACTGCGACAAGCCAAGCTTCTGAAGTGGCAACACATATGTCAGCAGGCATTTCACAAGTAGCGGCCAAGGCTAATCAAGTAGCCACCCAATCAGAACAAACTGTTACTAAAGCCAAAAACGGCGGCCAGGCAGTCGAAACCGCCATTGGACAGATGGCCCGCATTGAAACTACTGTTAATGCGTCCTCACAGGTCGTTGCCAAACTTGGGGAACGGTCTAAGGAAATCGGGCAAATTGTTGATGCCATTTCAAGCATTGCCGGTCAAACCAATTTGCTGGCACTTAATGCGGCCATTGAGGCGGCGCGTGCCGGTGAACAAGGCCGAGGGTTTGCTGTGGTAGCCGAGGAAGTTCGCAAGCTTGCCGAACAGTCTCAGGAAGCAGCAAAAAAAATTGCTGAGTTAATCGGGGAAATCCAGCAAGACACCGATAAAGCGGTTGTGGCCATGAATGACGGTACCCGGGAGGTCAAAACAGGCGCGGAAGTGGTAAATGCCGCTGGCCTAGCTTTCCGTGAAATCACTGGCCTAGTAAATGATGTGTCGGGCCATATGCAGGAAATTTCGGCAGCAATTCAGCAAGTAGCCTCTGGCAGTCAGCAGATTGTCGGCGCAGTTAAGAAAATTGATGAACTCAGTATAAAATCTACCGACGAAACCCAGAACGTTTCTGCCGCAACTGAGGAGCAGTTAGCTTCCATGGAAGAAATAGCGGCATCCAGTGAAGCACTATCCAAACTGGCCCAAGATCTACAATATGCGGTAGCCAAATTCCGGATATAAGTACTTAAATGAGGCGGCGCGAAAAGCACCGCCCATGTAGTTATCGGCCAAACACACCAATAACCCTCTGCAAGTTGCAGAGGGTTATTTTTAAAGGTAGAGGTATTGCTTACCCGAGGCCGACACAGCCGAACTGCCCAGGTTCTTGCGCTATTGTTACAATATCTTTACTGCCGCAGTGTTGACAAACTTCCGGGCGTTCTCCCTCCTTTGTCTCTTGCAGCAGGCTACACTGTTGACATTTATACAAAGTATCTGCCATAGGTAATCCCCCCTCTGTTATTTTAAGTCTCCGTTATATTTCACTTACAACCGCACAATCGCGCCAGGAGCCAGCCGGTGATATTCCAAGGCTTCCGCGTCTGTCATTTCCCGGAAATCTTTGTAGTAGGTGCCAACAGCCTCAAATACATCCCGCTCGCTAAGACACACAACGCCAATACTGTCATCGCGCAGTTTTCCTGTCACATCAGTAGGCGCTACCGGCACTGCCACGGTAATACTGCTCGGGTTCCATTTCCGCAGCCACTTGATGGCCGCGCGCATGGTATAGCCGGTAGCGATACCATCATCAACAATAATAATGTCACGCCCTTTGATTTCGTGGTTTTTAATCAGCAGCACTTCATAGGTCTTAACCCGCTGGTCAAATATTTTTCGGGCTTGTTCGGTTAACTCATCGAAGGTATCTTGTTTTACCCCTATGCTACTAATATATTGATTATCATGAATCAAGCTGCCGTCAGGCATGATGGCACCAATGGCCACCTCGGAATTTAACGGATGGCCGATTTTTTTGGCGAGAAGAGCTCCCAGCTTAGCTTGCAGTTTGGCTGCAATAGGAACCGCAACGGCAATTCCGCCCCGGGGAACTGCCAATATATATGGATTTTTCAGGTTTAGTGCCGCTAACTTTTCCGCCAAAAGCTGCCCTGCATGTGTCCGGTCATCGAACATACCTCACCCTCCTATAACATCTTCGCTATGAATTGTGTTATGAAATTATGTCTCGCTTTATCCGATGACTAACCCGTTCTAATACTCCCGTCCTCTAAAGGCGGGAGTAAAAAAACGGCTAAGTCACTGGATAATTTCGACTACCATTCAGATGGCGTTAAAATGCCGTCTGAATTGAGTCTCCATTTATATGTTGTGCAACCTTTGTGATTTTAATGCAAAAAAACCTTGCAAAAAATGCAAAGTTTTTTTGTGGTGCCTCAGGACAGAATCGAACTGTCGACACGAGGATTTTCAGTCCTCTGCTCTACCGACTGAGCTACCGAGGCATATGTGCAGTTGGCGATAAAGGCTCATCTGCGACGAACCATGGATGGTTCTAGTGTCGATCATGCCATGGATGGCGTATTGATCGACCGTTGTTGCTTCTGCGATCCGTTGCTCAACGTACCCCCGAGTACGTTTCCGCTACGGTTCTCGTCGCGCCTAGCAGCTGGACATTTCTAGCCACCCGCACGAGTTAAGGAAAAATGGCGACCCTGAACGGATTTGAACCGTCGATCTCCGCCGTGACAGGGCGGCATGTTAGACCGCTACACCACAGGGCCGCATTAACAAATGTAATTATATATTACGCTCTTGCCTTTCGTCAAGGAGGCAATTGCGGAAAATGCTTCCGGTCAGCCGATCGGCATACCCGGTACGGCCTGCTCTGCAAGAGCCTCCCTAAATCTATATTTCTCCTGATACATAGCCCCGTCTGCTTCCCGTACCAGTTCATCAACAGTGATCTCTCGGTTGCCGTCATAATAGGTGATTCCATGACTGACGATAACTTTATAGGGTTTATTGCTGATTGCATTATACTGTTCAAGCTGCGCTACAATTCTCGTCCATACTTTCTCAGCTTCTGTTAAGCCAATGCCGGGAAAAATCAGCAGAAATTCATCACCGCCTACCCGGCATACCAGGTCAGTTTTTCGCAGACTTTTCAAAAAGGCTTCGGCAACCACCCGGATAAGTTCATCACCCTCATTATGACCAAGGGTATCATTGACCAGCTTTAATTCGTTGACATCAGCAAAGCAAATGACCGCCTGCTGCTTGTTGGTAACCAATTCTTCCAAATAAGACAAGCCGGCATGGCGGTTAAACACACCTGTCATGGGATCCACGGTGGCAAACATTTTTAGCGAATCGGCCGCTTTGCGCCGCTCCATCATTACATGGTAAAGCCCGGCAATAATTACTAACAAAAAGAAAATAGTGCCGGCAAAAGCCCATACCAGCGTTTTATATTCATTATAAAAAGATTTAGGCTTATGCAACACTATGCTGTCAGGCGGCAGAGCAGTCTCCTCAATGTTAAAATTCGTAAGCTGGTGGTAATTAAACATGTAGCGGTTAGGGCTGTCCATAATAATGGGTACTTCTTCTGGTTTTTGGCCGGCTAAAATCTGTTTTGTCAGCCGGGCAGCCGCTTCCCCTTGCGAGAAACCGCTGGTTACTCTTCCTCCTATAATCCCGCGCGACACATAAAAATCCCATATTCCATAGATAGGTACTCTGGCGGCTCCGGCAATCAGGTCAACACTTTCTTCATAGGTAAAAACCTTATTATCCTTGTCCTTATTGAAAGACAGCAGCAAAATAACCGTGTTTCCTGTCACCCCAGGTAACTGTTCAAGTATTTCGGCCATACTTACATCTTCCCAGAAAACAAATTGCACACGGTCTTTATATTCCGGCAAAACTGCCGATAACTGCTGTTTATTTACAATTCCGGTACTTGTTTTATCATTGATAATTATCATTTTGCGTGTTGCCGGCTGCAATTCTAACGCCAGTGCAATTGTGTTCGCAAAGTCAATGGTTTCAACTACACCGGTTATCCAAACACGCTTGTCCGGCGGCAGCTCTTTGTATTCATTGATGCCCAAAAACACAATTGGTGTTTCTGGAAAAAGCGAAGCTTGATACTGTAAGACAAATTGATAGGCATCCTCATCGGTAACGATGATGGAATCAAATTTTTTATCCTTGTATTTTTCCTGCAACAGTTCGAGTGTTTTTTGTATATAGGCAGGAGAAAAATTTCGTTTGGCATCCATAAAATCAATATTTATATTATACCGCTTAGGATCATCCAGTTCAGATCGAATTCCGGCTTCAATTTCACTAACCCACGCCATACCGTAATGATAGGAATTGAGCAGTAAGATTTGCTTTTGGGCAGAGCCGAAAGACAGCGCTGCCTGCCTGTCATTGGCAGCGGCGCTTGTCGTGACCACTATAGTAGTTATTAATACTGTTACTACTATGAATACAGAAACCTTTGCTATTATCCGCATCCATTGCACCCCTAATCCTGCGCCATTTAGCTAAATTATAGCATAATTCCCCAAAATTTCTAATATATTTCTAGTATATTGTTTGTTAGTGCTAAATTTTAGATAATATTTTGAAAAATTACTATTGGAAAAAAAGGGAAAACCGTCCCTGCGCCGAATACTTTTTTAGATTAAACTGGAGGCATTTATGACAGTTTTTACTCTATTAGAAATAATAAGCGCTCTCTCATTTATCGCAATGACTGCCTATCTTACCGCCCGCAGCCGCTTTATTATGCGTTGTACCCGTTACCCATTCCACCGTGCAAGCCAATTTTCCTTAATTGTGCTGTTTGGTTTTTTAGCGATAACCGGCAATTACAGCACCTTACCCTGGAATGATCAGCACCTACCTACCAGCTTAATTGGTGTAATCATGTCCGGTTTTGCCGGCGGCCCGATATCCGGTTTTTTTGTCGGCTTGCTGTGTGCTATTTATATGGTTGTTATTAAGTATTCCCCTTTGCCGTTGCCGCTGTTTATTGTTGCTGCCGGAACTATCTCCGGGCTGCTGCGTCTCAGATTTACTTTTCAGCAGATTACACCGCTGACCGGTGCCTCTGTGGTCTTAGTACTTGAATTATGCAGAATAATACTGCTCCTATTACTTCCGGAAGCGGTTGCCCCGTTAGCGCTAAACTTTAAAGCCTCAGTACTCACTATGGCAGTTAGCACTGCCGGGGTATGGCTATTTTTGTATATAATCAACTGGATTGAAGCCGAACAGGATATTTATGGAGCCAGAGCCGCCCAGTTGGCGCTTGACATTGCCAGCCGTACGCTCCCGTTTCTCAGGCTGGGCTTTAATACCCATTCAGCAATTATCACGGCAAATATTGTCTACGAATTAGCCAAAGTAGATGCCGTTTCTATTACCGGCCGCTATAAGCGACTAGCCTTTATCGGTCAGGGTTCTGACCATCATAAACCAGGTGAACCCATTCTCTCTGCTGCCGTAAAGGAAACAATTGCCACTAAAACCATGATGGTTATTAACAATCCGGCTGACCGGGGCTGTCCATTCCCACATTGCCCGTTAAAATCAAGTGTTGTCGTACCGCTTTTCTCTGGCGACAAGGTAATTGGAACTATTGAAATGGCTCGCATCCAGGAAACTGCTGTATCTGAGCTAGATATCCACCTCGCAGATGGTATTGCAAACTTACTGTCTGTTCAAATTCAGCTCGCCGAAGTCGACGAACAGCGGAAAATGCGAGAAAAGGCCGAACTTAAAGCTCTTCGCGCCCAAATTAATCCCCATTTCCTCTTTAACACGATTAATATTATTATGTCGTTTTGCCGCACCGATCCGGACAAAGCCCGCAGTCTACTAGGCAGTCTGGCAACCTTAATGCAGCGCGGCTATTCAAATCAGGCTGAGATAATTACCCTCCAGGATGAGTTAGCCGCCATTATGGCCTACCTGGAGATTGCCATGTCACGCTTTGGCGACAGGCTGGATATTGCCGTTAATGTCGATGACAATGCAGCCCGCGCCCTTGTCCCGGCCTTGTCACTCCAACCTTTAGTCGAAAACGCCTTAAACCACGGTCTGTTTCCTAAGCTAGGCGGCTGCCTGCTGTCAATTGAAGCTTATGTCGAAGATAATGACGTGCTAATTATTACGATTGCCGATAATGGCGTCGGCATCCAGCCTGAGAAACTGGCCCAAATTCAAGCCGGCCAGTCAGAAGGTGTGGGCTTAACCAATGTTCACCAGCGCTTAATCAGTCTCTATGGTACAAAATATGGTCTGTCAGTAACTTCTAACCCGCCACATGGCACAGAGGCCCGACTGCGAATTCCCTTCCAACAGAATGTATCACTGTAGAAAGAAAGTGGTGTATCGTGAGAACAAAAACTGTTATTGTTGATGATGAACAGCCGATTTGTGACGAAATTGAATATCTGCTCAGTCAACATCCTGACATTGAAGTTTGTGCGAAATTTACCAGCTGTATTGATGCTATTATTTACATTCTGGAAAAAAAGCCTGGGTTAATCTTTTTGGATGTCAATATGCCTGGCATGTCCGGACTTGAGTTGGCACAGAAGCTAAACAGCATGACCCGCCCGCCCTACATTGTTTTTATCACAGCCTATGCCGAACATGCGCTTGAAGCCTTCTCCACCTTGGCTATCGGTTATATTACCAAGCCGGTCACTGACGAAAAATTGACCAAGGCCTTAAGCAAAGTACGCCATTTATCCAGCAAAGCTTCCTCAGAGAAGGTATCGCAAATTGCCAAAGTCTGCGTTATGTCTGGCGGCAAAATTGTACCGATGAACAAAAGTGATATTGTATTTATTTATGTCAAAGATAAAGATGTGTTTGTCCGAACGCGCACCGCTGAATTCTCTGCTATGCTCACACTACAGGAATTTGACAATCTGCTTACCGAAACCAATTTTTTGCGCATCCATCGCCAATATATCATTAACTTGGATGAGATTCTGGAAATCATCCCTTGGTTTCACGGCTCTTACTTACTGCGCATGAATGATGCCAATAAACAAGAAGTGCCTGTCAGCCGCAACCGGGTAAAACAACTTAAAAATGCGATTGGTCTAAAGTAAAGGGCTTAGTAGGAGGTTAGCCATGCATTTTAGTATCAAAACCTGGTTTACTGTCTTTTTTATTGTGTCGGCAATAGTTGTATCCGGCGTCCTTGGCATTATGACTATCCGTGATATGCATACGCAAATTGAAGCAGCTATTGCTGAAAAAACCAAATCTGATCTGGCTACCGCCCAGGAAATTGCCGACTATATGCATCCTGGTCAATGGCATGTGGTTAATGGCAAGTTGTATAAAGGCAATTTCCTCATCAATGATAATACCGAGTTGGTAGACCGAATTGGACGCTTAACCGATGATACTGTCACTATATTTTTGAATAATACCCGTGTGGCGACCAATATTATTCGCGACGGCAACCGGGCAACAGGTACGTTTGCCGCCGATTATGTCACGGAAACCGTACTCATTGGCGGCAAAATATATATTGGCGAAGCCGAGGTTGTCGGCGTCAACTACCAAACCGGTTATGCCCCCATCAAAGATGATTATGGTAATATCATAGGTATGTTTTATATCGGCGTTTCGAAAAAATTGGCCGACCAGCTCAAACAAAGTTTTATTGCCGTTGCCATACTGTCAGCCCGCATTGCATTATTATTCGCCTTAGCCGCCACTTGCTTTATTCCTGTTGATCGTTGGGCAACAGTATCTTCCCGTTACTGGCCGGGAAATCCCAAACAATGAATCAAAAACCGTAAGCAAATAGCGTTTATAGGCAAATAAAAACCTGGCTATATGTAATAGCCAGGTTTTTGCATCAGATCTTCTCCAGTTGCAGACCCCAAAGTCTTTTTTCCTTTTTGCCGAAGCCAAAACTCCACCTGAGTGTTCCAACGACTTCAATTTGATCCCCACATTGAATGCTTTGCCTTGGTGCCACAAACATGTAAACACCAATCTCACCACTGGAATCAACAACCTTATATTTGGGTCTGTTAAGCCATTTATGCGATATAGCGTCAATAGTACCGCTAATGCGCACCTGTTCACCGATTCCCATTTTCGCCAGGTCTTTAATCCTTCCTAGTTTAACATGACGAAGATCGAGTTTGGCAACATGGCGCTTGTTTAGTACGTCCATGAGGGCAGGAATCCCTCCCAGCAGTACTACCATTGGCACCATGGTAAGAGCCAGCTGCGCATCCTCACTCATAAAATAAGCCAAGAGGGTAATACAAGTGGCCATTCCCAGGCTGACATAGGCAAAAACGGACATGTGCAACATATTTGCCTCCCTTTAGTCCGCAATTAACTACTACTTAGCAGCCGCTCCCTCTAACTTAGGTACGGCAGCCGGTGCAGGCTCGGCTGCGCCACAGGCATCGCCTTTAAAGCAATAGTGATAGGTGGCGCCAATAACGACAATCGCACCTACGATATTACCAAACGTAACCGGAATAATATTCCAGATCATTACATCATACCAGGAAATACCGCCATTAGCCTGAAGCAGTGCATTCCAGGCTTTGCCGTCAGCTCCGACCTTGGTAATTAAGCTGGGAAAACTATCAACAAGCAATTTGCCAGCCGGTAAAAAGTACATATTGGCAACACAGTGCTCAAAACCGATAACTACGAAGGACATAATCGGAAACCAAATGGCTAAAATCTTGCCAATAGCATCCTGGGCAGTCATCGCCAGCAAAACGGCCAAACAGACAATAAAGTTACAGCCTATCCCTGAGAAGAACAAGGATGCCATCCCCATGTCGCCTGCCGATTTATAAGTAAGAATCTTGCCGATAGCAACCGTAACCGCCATCATACCAAACGCATTGGGTTCGGCTGCTGTAAAATTCCCTTGGGTAAACGGCCCCATAATAACAACAATAGCAAAGGCTATCGAGCCGATAAAATTACCGAGATATACAAACGACCAGTTTTTAATGAGTTTTCCATAGGTGCTTCTGCCTGACCAAACAGCCATTGGCAATAACATGGCATCACCGGTAAAGAGCTCCATGCCGGTTAGAATAATGGCAATCAGGCCTATTGGGAATACGGCACCGCCAATCAATTTCGCAAAACCGGCGCCCAGTAAAGGTGCGACGCCGGTCATGGCAATAGTACAAAAAGCAGCGCCAACTGCAATATATACTCCTCCCATGATACCGCGCAGGAACAACTGCCCTATCGGCAAATCTCCTTTGGCCTTACCGGCATTGTAGGCTATCCCAACCATTTGGGCCGGTGTATTAATTAATCCCACAGTAATACCCCCCTCATTATTGTTGATGTACTCAGAATAAAGTTTCAACAAAAAAGCCTGTAACCAGGTGAGCCTTGCCCTGCCTATAGATTAAATTCTCTTACATTTATCTGCATATATGATTTCTGATAATAATATAAGTGCCTAAGCTAAACAGAATACCCACCAGCTACGTTTCATGCCCTTAAGTATCCCTACTGTTCGGAAGCCTGTGCCGAAAGCAATTGTCTTACTGTAATATCCGCATCATACTCCCGTTGTGCGCGTGCCGTAAAAGTCGAACAAACACGCTCCTTCCGCATCGTAGCAGTATAATTCACACACCAATGTTTGCAGTTGGAACCAAACCTGTCTGAATTTTCAAAACAACAGGTAGATTGTCTCCCCTTGGCGCCAAAGGAGCATACTTTTCCATCTACAACATGGCCTTATCATTATTATATATGTCAAAATCATCCATTCACCACAACGGTTTACTGAATGGCACAATATCGCTACTGAAAAGTTATTTTTTTAGTCTGAATGATGACTGTATTAATTAAAATTTTCTGGTAACTTACTCGCAAAAAAAGAAAGAGTTTTTGCTTAACAAAAACTCTTTCTTTTCCTGGTGGGCGATGACAGGATCGAACTGCCGACATCCTGCTTGTAAGGCAGGCGCTCTCCCGGCTGAGCTAATCGCCCGGAATTAAATTAGATTAATGATGTTCCGCGCTAACGCTTGGAACTAAGCGACTCACTCAGGTTCTTATTTCGCCTGTTGGCTCGTAAGAACCTGGTTCGCTGCTTATATGGTGACCCGTGGGGGAATCGAACCCCCGTTATCGCCGTGAAAGGGCGGTGTCTTAACCGCTTGACCAACGGGCCATATTTGAATGGTGATCCACCCGCGACTCGAACGCGGGACACCCTGATTAAAAGTCAGGTGCTCTACCGACTGAGCTAGTGGATCATCTTACGGGATTAAATTATACCGCATGGTTACTAGGCTTGTCAATGGTATTTTATTGCTGCTGCTATGTCTAAGGTTACTGCTTTAAAGGGTTACCTCACCATGCGTAGAATACTATTTACAATAACAAGCCGCACGTAAGGAAAGGAGCCAGTTATGAACGAAGATGACCAAACTGTCCTGGGACATTTTAGTTATGTCCTGCCCCATCTTAACACGCTATTGTTTAACGATGTGGGTGTAACCTTATCAGACAAAGAACAGGTAATTTTTTATCAGCCGGGAAAAACACTGGATTTGAAAGTACCGATCGGCTCACCGCTCAAGCCGGGAATGGTACTGTATCGCGCCATCCATGAAAAGCGCCGGGTGGTCACCAAGGCAGATAAGTCCCGCTGGGGCCATCCTTTTATCGCTGTTGCCATTCCCCTGTATAATGCCCAGAAGGAAATTATCGGTTCAGCCTGTGTCTTTGAGGCCGTTGACCGTCAGGAACATCTGCAGGCTATGGCTGCCAGTCTCAATGAAAATATTGATACCTTAGCCCAGACTACTGAGGAGCTCTCAGCCCAGACCCAGGAAATTGCCGGCGTAAGTCAGTCTTTGGTCCAGATTGTTCAGGAATCTCAGGTTCGCACGAATGAAACAGGCCAAGTACTGAATTTAATTAAGAACATTGCCGGACAAACCAATTTGTTAGGTCTTAATGCCGCGATTGAAGCCGCCCGCGTCGGTGAACTTGGCCGCGGCTTCGGCGTAGTGGCCGAAGAAATCCGCAACCTAGCGTCAAGCAGTGCCGACTCCATCAAAAAAATCGAAGCCATTATCACTGCTATCCAGTCTGACAGCAGCATTACTGCTGATAAAATTAAACAGGTAAACACAGTCATTGGCGATATTGCCAGTTCGATCAGCAGCATTACTGCTTCTGTACAGCAAACGGCAGCAATGGCACACCAGCTGGATGAAATGGCAGAAACCCTGGACAAAGAGGATAATTAACGCACACAAATAATCCCCGCCATCAATATGGCGGGGATTATTTTATTCGTTATTAAAACATATCAGCAAGAATCATAGTTTGCTCACGGCCAGGACCAACTGAAACAATACCGATTTTAATGCCGCAGACTTCGCTCAGACGCTCCAGGTAACGGCGGGCATTGACCGGCAACTCTTCATAGCTTCTTATTGCGCTAGTATTTTCTTTCCAGCCCGGCATTTCTTCATAAACAGGCTCAACATCGGCCAGGACTTTAAGACTGGCAGGGAACTCATCCAGCAGTTCACCTTTATATTTGTACCCAGTGCAAAGCTTGAGAGTTTCCAGTCCGTCAAGAATATCCAGACGGGTTATTGCCATATATTCAATACCACTGAGATAACCAGCATAACGCACGACGCAGGCGTCCAGCCAGCCGCAGCGGCGGGGACGACCGGTTGTTGTACCATATTCATGGCCGCGTTCTCTAATGGTGTCACCTACTTCATCAGTAAGCTCTGTCGGGAAAGGACCTTCACCAACACGGGTGGTATAAGCCTTAACTACACCAATTACTTTATTGATTTGGGTTGGGCCAACGCCTGCACCGATGCAAGCACCACCGGCAATAGGATGTGAAGAAGTTACATACGGATAAGTGCCATGATCAAGATCAAGCTGAGTAGCCTGCGCACCTTCAAACAATACTTTTTGGCCGTTTTTGATAGCCTTATGCAGTACGCTTGCCGTATCAGTCACATAGGGTTTAAGCTTGCGGGCATATTCTAAGTATTCTTGTTTAACGGCTTCAAGGTCAAAGCCTTCTACACCATAAACCGCTTTTAATAAATGATTTTTGGCTTCCAGATTGAATTCCAGTTTGGAGCAGAATTCTTCTTCATCCATCAAATCAACCATCCGGATACCCGAACGAGCATTTTTATCCATATAGCAAGGTCCGATACCACGCTTAGTTGTACCAATCTTACGATCACCGCGAGATTCTTCCTCAACTTCATCAAGTAGGCGGTGATATGGCATAATGACATGGGCGCGATTAGATACTTTCAGACCTGAGGTATCAATTCCCTTTTCCTTCATACCATTGAGTTCTTTTAACATAACAGCCGGGTCAACTACGACGCCGTTGCCGACAACGCAAGTCTTACCGGAATATAAAATACCTGACGGCAGTAGATGCAGCTTAAATTCAGTACCATCAACCACGACGGTGTGCCCGGCATTATTGCCACCTTGATAGCGAACTACAACATCAGCTTTTTCTGCTAGATAATCAACAATCTTGCCTTTCCCTTCGTCACCCCACTGGGTTCCAATGACAACTACTGAAGACATATGATCAATCCTTTCCTTGCAACTGATATAAACGACTGCCTATGTGGTCACCCGGAAACATTTGGTTGTAAAAAATGCAGGATACTACTATGTTTTCCGGCACCTTATCTGCAGCCCACTCTCTCAGTCGCCGCTTATTGATACTATTTATTAGAACATTACAGTCCATTGAAGAGACTATAATGATATCTAGCATACCGAGAATACAGCGAAAAAAAAATATCTCTGATATTTTTCCCCTTTTTTCCCTTGTTTATCATAGCATTAGCATCTAATCTCTGTCAATAAAAATCGAATGTTTGTGATATAGTTTTAAAACATTGTTCGGAAAATACAAATAAGCCTGCAGCGTTCATTACCTGCAGGCTTATCTTTATCACTTACTCATTTTTTACTGAACAAACGCTGCCATAAGCGCGCGAATCTCCGCCGCATCTTTCAGGCTGAGCACCTTTTTCAGCACTTGCTGCATTTGTTCATCATCAAATCGCCGGATAACTTCTTTTACCCGGGGAATAGCCGGGGCACTCATACTAAGTTCGTCAAAGCCCATAGCTGTTAAGAGCGGCGCTGCCAGCGGGTCTCCCGCCATTTCACCGCACATGCCAACCCAAATCCCATGGGCATGACCGGCTTTAACGACTCCGTCAATTAGGCGAAGCACGGCCGGGTGGAAATGGCTATACAGCGGACTAACTGCCGGATTACCCCGGTCAACAGCCAATGTATACTGTACCAGATCATTTGTGCCAATGCTGAAAAAGTCACACACTGCCGCTAATTCCCAGGCTGTCACCGCCGCCGCCGGCGTCTCAATCATAATACCAAGCGGCATGTTGGCATCAAATGCCTTGCCTTCGTGGATAAGTTCATTTTTGGCCTGCTCGACAAACTGCCTGGCTGCCGCAATTTCGACAGCGCTGATAATCATCGGCAACATAATGGCAACTTTGCCATAAGCCCCTGCCCGCAAAATGGCCTTGAGCTGAGCAAGGAAGAGTTCGGGACGTTCCAGACTGATGCGGATAGCCCGCCAGCCAAGAAACGGGTTTTCTTCTTTATTGATATTTAGATAACGCAGCGGCTTGTCGCCGCCAATATCCATTGTCCGGATAACGCACAAAGCCTGACCACATTGTTCGGCAACAGCCTTATATGCTGCAAATTGTTCTTCTTCATTGGGCGGAATCTCCCGCCCTAAGAACAAAAACTCGCTGCGAAATAACCCTACACCTTCAGCGCCTTGCTTACTGGCAATTTCCATGTCGGCCGGCGAACCAATATTAGCAGCCAATTGCACCTTGGTGCCGCTTTGGGTTACAGCAGGCAATGCTGCCATCTGAGTGTCTTGCTGCTTGTGCAGTGCTTCGGCTTCTGCCCTTTTCCGGTATTCGGCCAAATTCGCATCAGTCGGATTAAGGATAACTTTGCCGCTATAACCGTCGACAATAACAACTGTCCCTGAAGCAATATAATTTATGGCTTCACCTAAACCGGTAACTGCCGGAATGGATCGTGCCTTGGCAATAATGATGGTATGTGAGGTCGTACTGCCCAATCCCAGTATAATACCTTGAACTGTATCTGCTGGCATACCGGCTGCCTGAGAGGGTTCAATTTCCTGAGCACACAGCACCACAGGTTTAGACCCATACTGAGTCTGATCGGCACCAAGGAGCAGCCTTGCTAGCCGTCTGCCAATATCACGAACATCGGCAGCCCGCTCCCGCATATAAGAATCATCCAGCGAGTCAAACAGGGCAGCAAATTCTTCGGCAGCAGCCAGCACGGCTTGCGGCGCAGCTATTCCCTGTTCAATTTTGGTCTGTATGTTGGCGGCAAGCCCAGGATCATTAATCATGGTGTAATGGGCATCCATAATATCGGCTTGATGCTGCTGGCCGGTCGTCAGCGCCGCTGCTTTGAGCTTCAGCAGTTCGGCACCGGCAACCTGCAGGGCTTCGGTAAATTTCCCGGCCTCTGCACTTGCCGTGCCAGCAGTATATTTTTTTAATTCTCCCGTCAAGTCACTTGCTAATACCTGTATTGTAGCAATACCAATTCCCGATACAACTCCGATGCCTTGTAATACTTGTTCCATAACTAACCCTCGCCAAAATTGCTTTCCACCAAGGCCTTTAACCCGTCAAGGCAAGCTGCCTCATCCGGTCCATCGGCGGTTAGTTCGATTTTACTTCCCTGGCCTAATCCCAGACCCATAATTGCCAATATGCTCTTAGCATCAGCCGTTTTAGTCCCGGCTGCAAGCGTTACTTTGCTGGTATACGCTGATGCCTTTTGCACAAATTGCGCGGCAGGTCTGGCATGCAGTCCGGCCGCATTTGTCAGCACCAATTCGATCTTTGTCATATCTACTCCTCCATCGAGTCTGGATAATACTTTTACTTTTTCCTAAGTTCACGGGCTCCGGCTGCAGTCGCCGCCACACTTACCAACGGCTGGCCAATTGATGCATCAACAACAGCAGCAATGGCTCCTTCCACTATCGGGGCATCGGCAATTGCCACCCGGTCTTTTAGCTCATCACCGAGCATATCGATTGCTAATTCGGCACTCATAACAGCACTGCCCAAATCCACCAGGACAAGCACACCGTCTCCGGCATTGGCTTCTTCAATAGCTGCCTGGATTTTAAAGGCGTCGGTACCGATACCGCCGCCCGACATGCCGCCGGCTGCAATAATTTTTTGTCCGGGAGCCGCCATTTGTCCTGCCAGTTCGCAGATACCTTCCGCAATTTTGGCACTATGCGAAACTACAACAATTCCGACCATTTTTTCGCCCCCTATGCATTTGCCTTCGCATAATCAGTTACCGCCGCCAGCAGAATATAAGAGGATGTAGCCCCTGGGTCCTGATGCCCGATACTGCGCTCGCCCAAATAGCTGGCCCGCCCCTTTGTTGCAATAATGGTTTTGGTGTATTCGACACCCTCAGCGGCGGCCGCTGTTGCCAAGGACAAACAAGCCGGCAGTGCCTGGCCTTCTGCCATACCTTGCACAAAAGCAGCATACGCAGGTTCCAGCGCATCAAGCATGGTTTTTTCACCACGTACGGCTTTACCTCGGTCTTTAATCCCACCAATAGCCGCCTCCAGCATTTTGGCAGCAGTATCAGTATCAATTGCAGTTTTCCCCTGGGCAGCAACCGCAGCCCGTAGGAAGGCAGTTCCATAAAGCGGACCTGAGGCTCCGCCTACTGTTGAAATCAAGGTCATGCCAATCAGTTTAAGCACAGCACCAATATCATCACCGGAGTTAGCTGCCGCCAACTTGGCGCGCACGGCTTCAAAGCCGCGCGCCATATTAATCCCGTGATCGGAATCTCCAATTGCCGAATCAAGGTCTGTGAGCAATTCCTTATTTGCGATAATTGCCTGGGCTAGTACTTCTATTGCCGCATTTATATTTGCCACAAGTATTCCTTCTTTCTTCTAGAATTGAACCAACGCCGGGGTATCTGCCGGTGCCAGCAGCAATTCTTTAAGTTCGCTGTCAAGTTTGAGTACCGTAATTGAGAAACCGGCCATTTCCAACGATGTCATATAATTGCCGACATAGGTTTTGGCAATTTTGATATTTTTCGCGCCAAGGATTGCTGCCACTTTGCGGTTAACTACATATAATTCCATAAGCGGCGTGCCGCCCAGGCCATTTACCATAACAGCAACTTCTTCACCTGCAGCAACCGCGATATCAGCCAAAATTTTATTTAACAAATGCTCGGCTGTTTCGTCTGCAGTACGGATGGTCTCCCGGTGGGTTCCCGGCTCGCCATGGATACCCATGCCGATTTCTACTTCATTGTCTGCCAGCGTGAAGCTGGGTTTACCTGCTGCCGGCACTGTGCAAGGCGATAATGCCATGCCCATTGACCGCACATTGGCAATAACTTTTCCCGCTACTTTTTGCACTTCTGCTAAGTCAGCACCTTTTTCGGCTTTGGCGCCGGCAATTTTATGAACAAACACGGTTCCGGCAATACCGCGGCGACCTGTTGTCCAGGTGCTGTTTTCTACAGCCACATCATCGTTGACAACAACCTTGGCAACTTTTATACCATCGGCCTCAGCCATTTCAGCTGCCATTTCAAAATTCATAACATCACCGGTATAGTTTTTAATAACCAGTAATACGCCTTTACCGCCGTCAACAGCTTTAACTGCCTCATATACCTGGTCAGGTGTCGGTGAGGTAAATACCGCACCGGCTATCGCGCCATCAAGCATTCCGCGTCCGACATAGCCGCCATGGGAAGGTTCATGTCCACTGCCGCCGCCTGATACCAACGCAACCTTTCCCTGTACCGGCGAGTTGGCCCGCACAATTACATCAAAACCTTCTACCCTCTTAACATACTGGGGATGAGCCAACACTACCCCTTGCAGCATTTCCTCAACAACTTGCTCGGCATTGTTAATAACTTTTTTCATTAGTCAAAAGCCTCCTCGCAATTTTACTGTCCCGTTGCACGGTCTATGTAGTAACTAACGCAAGAAATATGCCAAAAAAGCCAGAGTCCCCAAGTTGATGCTCTGGCAGTATCGCAAAGCCTGTAATTACAGAGCTTGTGCACCTTATTAACCCCAGGTAATTGACAGAATCAAACCTGGAAGTCCTAACCTTCTTGGTAAAAAATATCAAGCTCATCGGTTATCGTTGATATTATTTCCCAGTCCATCTCTATTTTCCCAGGAAACCACTTTGTTAATTCCATATTTTTGCGCTTTGGCGGCAACAGTTTTGTGAGTTAGTCTCAAGGCTTTGCCGGCGGCATTGTAGCTGCCGTATTGCGCCAACGCCCGGGTAATAATTTGTTTTTCATATTCCGCCCACGGCAACACCGGTGCCTGGAGAGACGGCAATATCACCGGGCCAGCTTCGGCCAGACCGGCAGCTTCTTCGCTTCGCAGATATATAGGCAAATCTGCAACGGCAAGCAAGGTGTTGTCGGCCAGCGTCACCATACGCTCAATCACATTTTCAAGTTCCCGTACATTACCAGGCCAGTGATAGGCCATCAAGCCGGTAAGCGCTTCACCAGCAATACCGGTAATATCTTTGTTTTGTTCAGCAATAACCTTTTGCATAAAATGATCGACTAACAGCGGAATATCAGCAACCCGTTCACGCAGCGCAGGCAGGAGAATGGGAATCACATGCAGCCGATAATATAAATCTTCCCGGAATTCACCGGCTGTTACCATATGCGCCAAATCGCGGTTGGTGGCGGCAATAATCCGGACATCAGCCTTAATAACAACCTCGCCGCCAACCCGGGTAAATTCTTTTTGCTGCAGCACCCGCAGCAGTTTGGCCTGCATGCTTTTGCTAAGTTCGCCAACTTCATCAAGGAAAATTGTCCCGTGATCGGCCAGACTGAACTTTCCCGGTTTTTGGCGGACAGCACCGGTAAATGCCCCTTTTTCATGACCAAACAACTCACTTTCCAGCAGACTTTCCGGAATCGCGGCACAGTTTACCCGTATAAAAGGTCCCTCAGCCCGGCGACTGGCATAGTGAATGCCTTCAGCCACAAGTTCCTTGCCTGTACCGCTTTCGCCAACAATTAAGACTGTTGCACTGCTGCCGGCTGCTTTGGCCGCAACCGCTAGAGCTTCGCGCACTTTGCCGCTTTGGCCGATAAACTTCTGAAACGCCGGCCCCGGTTTTTGAGTCCGCCGCAGTTCTTGTTCCAGATATTCGGCTTTGGCCGAAACATGATTGAGTTTGTCCATCAATTTATGTACTTCATTAACATTTTTTACAACAGATACCGCTCCGGTTATTTCACCATCGACAACAATGGGATTTACATTGGCTACCAATGTAACCCCACTCGTCTTGGCCACCAAACTGCCAAACACCGGCTGTCCGGTTGCCAGCACCCGGCTGCGCGCACCATCAGGCGATAGCTTTCTGACATTCTGGCCGGTCAGTTCCTGCCGCGACTGTCCGACAAGTTCAAGATAAGCCGGATTCACATAAGTTATACAGCCATTTTTATCCACCACACAAATGCCGTCTTGTACCGACTCCAGCACCAGCTGCAACCGCTCTTTTAAATCTTTTACGGCAGTCAGCTCGTCAGTGACGGCCTCCAGTACCGAAATATCCTCGAAGATGGCCAAGGCGCCCCGCACTTTGCCATCGGCAATAATGGGGGTGCGGTTGGTAATAATGGCAAAATCGCCAATCGACTGGCGGCAACCGATTTCAGCCTGGCGGGTCTGGGCAACAATATGCAGCCGCGAACCAGGAATAATGTTTTGCGCTTTATTACCAATAGCCTGGCTGGCGGCAATCCCCAGGATACGTTCAGCCGCCGGATTAAAGACGGTAATTATATCATTTTCATCAGTGACCATCAGCCCATTGGCCATACTGGCAAAAATCTGCTCAGCGGTAAAAGCGTTGTCTTGCAGCAGGTTGTCAATCTGGCTTAAAACAGCCTCATCTGCCAGTCGAAAGTCACTTTCTAAAAAAACTTTCATTTCCTCGGCCGCTGTTTCTGCCGCCTGACCCGCAGCCTCGACTAGCAGCAGGTCATCTTTTTTTATTCGCAGCGATACCAGCGGCATAATACTGACAGCCCTCACCGCCTGGCCACCAAGACGGCGAAAATACAAGGTAACCTGCCATTTATGTTCGAGCTCATGCGCTTTTTGTACAATCATGGCTGCTACCCGGGCATGCAGGCCTTTTTCGTGTATAATAACCGCTTCTCTACTACATTCCATACTTTGCCACCTCATCGCCGAACATCAATTATTAGCATTATTGTACTGCAAAATTCTTCATTACACTATAGCGCCAATAGAAAAAGGCAAGCACTTTTTTTAAAAAAGTACCTGCCTTAATCTATCCGACTTCTATTACTTTAGAGTGCTGCCACCTGGGCAAGCTGCTCTCCAACCGGAACAGCACCACGGCTGCCACGTCGTCCGCTCTTCTTAACAGTGACACCCCAGTCCTTCATCCAGGAGGACAGTTTGCTGCGCGCTCTCTGAATGGCATTGTCAATAACTTTCTCTTGCAAATTCAATTTCTTGGCAATTTCGCGTTGCTTATAGCCTTCAATATATAGATCCACGACTTGTTTTTCGAGTTGTGATAGAATATTGGTCAATTCAATTTCAATATTTTTTACGGTTTCTTCTTCGACAACAAGCGCGGCCGGATCTTGCTGCTTGCTATCAATAAAAATAGATTCCAAACAAAGACCGGAGGTTTCCGGCATGCCGTTCAGAGAAACTGCCTCATTGAGAAAGCAGTGCTTTTTGCGATTATACATAGTGACCGCTGATTTAATCGTACTTTGAATATTCATCTCAACCAGCAGTCGGAAGGATTTGCCCCGGGTTTCATCATAGTGGCATACGGCTTTGTACAAACCGATTAGACCCCATTGATACATATCGCGATAATCCCCGCCAGGTAAATAATATGTTTTCACATACCGTAAGATGACTTTGTGGTATTGTTTTACGATTTTCTCAAATTCTTGATTGTTAATGCTACCATCACTATAAAAGCACGACTCAAGCACAATTTCATACTCCTCTTCCTCAAATTCACAACAAAATGTTGCTTTTTTCTCTGACGCTTTCTATATATGCAATAATCGTGCCAACGTAAATTATGCCATTAATTCAGTATTTGTGACATCGTTTTTTAGACAATTTATGCAATTATGCACAAATTTGTACACACATGCATTTTTTTTGTACATATTTGTTGAACGACAACCAAAATTGTCCTACTTCTCTGCCTGTTGTAATAAAATGTAATATAACGCAAAATAGTTTCTATCCAAAATTAATAAAGAGCGCACAATTTGCAAACGCTCTTTATCAGAAGTCGCTATCTATCCACTATTATCTTGAGCCAATAGTGGAGCTTTCTACCGTTTCCGGTTTGGCTTTATCCTTTGTAGTTGATCAGAATCAGCCCCAACAGACAAAAGACCAGCCCCAGCACAGTTGTAGCCGATAAGCTTTCTTTGAAATACAATAAGCCTAGCGGTATTAGTAAAACACTGACCGTTGTGCTTGCAACAATATTAAACAAACTAATATTCCAGCCCACCCGGTATGCAACAAGTGTTCCTACTTCTAACCCGACAATGGCCATCCCCAAAACATAACTAACCCAGTTTACCTGCCGAAAATTATCCACAAAAGGTACTGCTTTTTCCATGGGGTAAAACGGATAGATAAGCAGTGTCACAATACCGGCGGTAATATAAGTAACAGTCAGGGCAATCATGGGGTTAACATTGACTGGTGTGACTTTCAAAAAGACATGGTACAAAATACTAGATATGATGGTTAAAGTGATCGTCAAGTAGTACAGCAAAAACAAACAGCCTCCTTACGGCCAGCACTAGCTTGACATCCTGGACAAATCACTGAACTTGGTAAATTGTTTGTGGAAGAAGAGCTGCACACTGTCAACAGGACCATTACGGTGCTTGGCAACAATAACATCGGTAATATTTTTATTTTCGGTTTCGGGATCATAATAATCTTCACGATACAGGAAAGCAACAATATCGGCATCTTGCTCGAGTGAACCAGATTCCCGGAGGTCACTGAGCATAGGTTTTTTCACTTGACGGGATTCTACGCCGCGACTGAGCTGTGACAGGGCAATAACCGGCACTTTGAGTTCACGCGCTAAGGCTTTTAATGAACGTGAAATCTCGGAAATTTCCTGTTGGCGGTTTTCGTTACGCGAGCTGCCGCTGCTGCCTTGCATGAGCTGAAGATAGTCGATAATGATTAATTGTAAATTATGCTCAATTTTTAACCGGCGGGCTTTGGAACGCATTTCCATGACAGTGATACCTGCCGTATCATCAATAAAGATGGGCGCGGCAGCCAAACGGTCTGCGGCCCGCACCAGCTTATCCCAGTCATTGTTTTCCAGTTCGCCGATACGCAGGCGCTGCGCGTCAATGGGCGCCTCGGCACACAACATCCGCTGCACCAACTGCTCTTTGGACATCTCCAAGCTAAAAAAAGCCACTGCCTGTTTTTCCTTAATGGCAACATTCTGGGCAATATTAAGCACAAAGGCAGTTTTACCCATACTGGGGCGAGCGGCAATCAAAATAAGGTCAGAAGCCTGCAGGCCTGAGGTCAATTTATCTAGATCCTTAAAGCCGGTAGACAATCCGGTTATGCCGCCTTTCGAGGAATACAGCTCCGAAACTTTATCAAATACGTCAAAAATGATGTTTTTGATGGAGGCAAATTCTTGACCGGCCTTACGATTAGAAACTTCCAATATCATTTTTTCGGCTTTGTCCATAATAACGGTTACTTCTTCATTGGCTTCATAACCCATGCCGGCAACCTCGGTTGCGGTGGTAATAAGCTGACGCAGCAAGGCTTTTTCTTCAACAATCCGGGCATGGTACATAACATTGGCGGCAGTTGGCACACTGTTAGCCAACGCCGAAACATATGCAATGCCGCCTGCGCCTTCCAATTTTTCATCGCGGCGCAATACTTCAACAACCGTTACTAAGTCTACAGCATCATTTTTATTAAACAATTCCAGCATGGCGTTAAAGATCAGGCGATGGGCCTCGCGATAAAAATCCTCAGGTCTTAAGAGTTCTACTACCTTGGATATGGCCTCGCGTTCAATCATCATTGCGCCCAGTACTGACTGCTCTGCTTCCACGTTTTGGGGGGGAACGCGATCAATCATGTAAACTTCTCCTTATATACGCAAGTCTTTTCTTTAGGCCAAAAAGCCGCGCTTCACACAGTATCACCGTGCATACCGGTTAAGCGCGGCCTCTCCTTTTTTTATACTAAGTGTCAGGCACTGACAGCTTCCTCTTCATCAAACAAAATTGCCATAGCTTCTTCTACAGTAGCAACAGGCCTAATATCAAGACCCAAATGACATTCTGGAATATCTGTTTTATTCTCCTGGGGAATAATCATGGTCACAATACCGGCTTGTTTAGCGCCATAGGCTTTTTCAAACACGCCGCCTACCGCCTTAACTTTGCCTTGAATCGAGATTTCACCGGTAATGGCTACATCCTGGCGGATAGGTTTGCCGGTAATGGCCGAAATAACGGCCGACACGATTGCCGTGCCTGCAGACGGACCGTCAATACGGCCGCCGCCGATAATGTTAACATGCAAATCAAAACTTCCCAGATCCTGACCGGTAATTTTCCTGACAACCGCTGCAGCATTAAATACGGAATCCTTAGCCATGCTGCCGGCTGTATCATTAAACCGGATAGTACCTTTGCCTTTTTCTGCCGTAAAAGCCACTGCTTCAATTTCCAGCACCGACCCCAGATAACCGCTGACACCAAGGCCGAACACTTTGCCAACTTCCAAGGTAGGCGTGGCCTTACGGTTAACATAGGGCGAAAGACGGCTAACTTGGGCCACCCGGTAAATATCCTCTTTGGTAATGCTGACATCCTGCAGTTTTTCGCCAACTCGCATAAGCGCCATACTATACGCATCAGACAAGATGTTAACGGCCTTGCGGCCTTCAATAGTATAATCGCTGATAAGCTGCGGTACTTCAGGCTCAATTGCAACTTCAAGCTTGACAGCGGCGTTGCGCACAATTTCTTCAATGTGTTTAGGAGTTAGCGGCTCAAAATAGATTTCGGCGCAGCGCGAACGCACGGCAGGCGTAATGTCACTGGCCTCTCGGGTGGTAGCACCAATCAGGATAAAGTCAGCAGGCGCTCCTTCTTCAAACAGTTTCTTGATATATTTTGGCACACTGGCATCTGCCGGATCATAGTATGCCGAATCAAAAAACACCCGTTTATCTTCCAGCACTTTTAGCAACTTGTTTTGTAACATAGGGTCCATTTCACCGATTTCATCAATAAACAAAATGCCGCCATGGGCATCGGTTGCCAAACCCGGCTTGGGCTCAGGCACACCGCTTTCCGCCAAATCACGGCGGGCGCCTTGATAAATCGGATCATGAACTGATCCTAAGAGCGGATTGGTAACATCGCGCGGATCCCAGCGCAAGGTGGTGCCGTCAACTTCCACAAACGGCGCTTCTGCTGCAAAGGGCGACCGGTTAACCTTTTTGGCTTCTTCCAGTACCAGCCTGGCAGCCGTGGTTTTACCAACACCAGGTGGTCCGTACAGAATCAAATGCTGCGGATAAGGTGAGGCCAGCTTGGCCCGCAAGGCTTCAACCGCCCGTTCCTGACCGATAATTTCATCAAGCGTAGTCGGACGCAGTAGTTCCATTGCCGAACGGGTTAATTTGCGGGTTTCAAGTTTTTCTAAGAGCGCAAACTTTTTCAGGGTCTGCGGATTTTCCGCGTTGGCAGGGCTTTCTTCTTTGATAACCTGAGCTCTGATTTCCTGCACATATTCCTGATGACGTTCTTCCATCTTTTCGGCAATTTTCTTTTCAATGCGATCTTCTACTGTGCGCCGGGCACACAAATCAGCAAGCTCATCTTCGATTTCGCCAAGTTTCTCCGGAATATCCTTTATGGCCGGCAGCTGCTCAATTGTCGGATCTTCAAACACCAGCTTTTGCAGCGCCAGCACGCGTTCATCAAGCCGGCTAGAGCGCATAAGCTCAAGCGCTCCCAGCTTGCCTGCTTTTAAGACTACTTTTTCTGCTCCCATAACCCCGGTATATAGCCCGTACAAAGCGGCGACCTGGCGTTTAAGCTGATCTTCCTGGGTGCTATGACCGCCGGTGGCCGAATCCGTGTTACTGCTGCGTACCAGTTTATTAAAAAAATCTTTCATGACCTTACCTTTCTAAATGTACGACTTATTCTGCTGTTACTGTCACTTGAATCTGCGTACTAACTTCAGCATGCAGTTTGATAGGTACGGTGAAGGTTCCCAACGATTTCAGAGCATCTTTCAGCTCAATTTTGCGCTTATCAAGTTCCAGTTTATGTTCTTTGACCAAAGTATCTGCAATGTCTTTGGCAGTTACCGAGCCGAAGAGTCGCCCGCCTTCTCCCATTTTTACCGGAATGGTCAGACTAATTTTCGCCATTTGCGCTGCCAGCAGTTTGGCTTCATCAAGGGCGCGTTCTTTTTTGCGCTCCTCAGAAGCTTTTTGCAGATTAGTATTATTTACGTTGTTGGCAGTGGCTGGGATTGCCAGCTTTTGCGGCAACAGATAGTTGCGGGCATACCCTTCTGATACTTCGATTATGTCACCTTTTTTACCGAGTTTTTTCACTTCTTGCTGCAGAATTACTTTCATGGGTTGCACTCTCCTTTATATAGCAATCAACAATCTCTACAATTTTGGTTTTAACTTCTTGCATAGTGGTATTGCGTATTTTGGTGCCGGCCACCGATTGATGGCCGCCGCCACCCAATTGCTCCATAATTACCTGGACATTAATTTCGCCATTGGAGCGAGCGCTTACGCCAATACCGTCATCAATATTAAATAAAACAAAGCTAACCCGCACACCCTCAATGTTCAGCAGCATATCTGCTGTCTGGGCGGCTGTCGTCTGGGCATTTTTTATATCGGCCGGACAAATGGCAATTACCACACCGTCATGCGGCATTTCGGTATTGTCAATAATCGCGGCCTGACTTTTAATGGTTTCAAAATCCACCCGGAATAAGTGGCGAACCAAGGTAGGATCAGCTCCAGCCCGCCGCAAGTAAGACGCCGCCTCAAATGTACGAACACCGGTCTGCACGGCAAAGTTCTTGGTGTCGACAACCAATCCGGCATACAAGGCCGAAGCTTCCAGCCGGCTTAGTTCAATTTTATCGTCAAAGTAGCCTAGTAGTTCTGTAACCAGCTCACTTGTCGAAGACGCAGACGGTTCCAGATATACCAGCAGTGTGTTCGCAATAATGGTTTCGGCGCGGCGATGGTGGTCGATAATTACCGTCCGTTCCGCCCGGGCCAACACCTCAGGCGCTGCTGCCAGTTCAGGTCGGTGGGTATCCACCACAAATACCAGTGCTCTGGGGTTAACCAAAAGGCCTGCTTGCATCGGCGATATAAACAGATCTCTGTATTCTTCATAATCAAGTAAGAGCTCGGCCAGCTTGTCAACAGCCATTCCGGGCTGGCTAACAACGATTTTCACTTGTTTGCCCATATGACGAACCATCTTGGCAACCCCCAGCGCTGCCCCCAGACTGTCAAAATCTTCGCCGGTATGCCCCATTACCACAATACTTTCAGCTTGTTCAATTAATTCTCTGATGGCTTGAGCGACAATTCGGGCTTTTACCCTGGTATTCTTTTCAACCGCTTTGGATTTGCCGCCGAAAAACTGGACTTTGCCGCCAATATTTACCGCGGCCTGATCGCCGCCGCGGCTTAAGGCTAGATCCAGTCCGGCCTGGGCGCGCTGCCCCAATTCTGCCACCGAGTTTTCACCGGTTGCGGCGCCAATGCTTAACGTTACCGGAATTTTATTACCGCCCTGAATACCTCGAATTTTATCCAAAATCTCAAATTTGTCGCCATTCATTAACTGGTCAAGCGCCAGACGGTTTATAACTGCAAGATAAGTATCTTCATTAAATTTTTTCAGATGCCCGTCACGCTCGGTCATCCATTCGGCCAACATATGATTAACCTCGCCCAAAATGGCGGTGCGCTGGCTCTCATTCAGTCCGGTTAAGGCATCATTATAGTTATCAATCTGAATATAAGCCAGCACAGGCTGAACATGAGCGCAGGCCTGTTTATCGGCTTCAAGCTCTGTAATGTCCGACAAATACAACACAGTAAGTGAATTTTCCTGAGCCACCCGGTGAATAATGTCGTAATGATGCGAGTTGGCCTCAAAGCTGGTTTTGCCGTCTTTACCTGCAATTTTTTCGAGTGGCAAATTCGGCCAGACCTTAAGCAACGACTGACCAAGATCTACCGGTTCATTGACCCATTTAGGCAGCGTGGTATTACGCCAGTGAATATTGCCATGCTCATCAATAATAACGATCGCCAGCGGAAATTTGTCAAAAACCTGGGCTGCAGCAGTATCTAAGCAGCGGCTCATGTCCTCAAGGTAATTGTTTACCTCTTTTTGGCGGCTTGTATAGCGCTCCCGCCCATACAGATAGAGCACATACAGTAATATGGCGCCCAATGTAGCTGCATAGGGATTATAGTAGCTGATTATAATCAATAAAGCAGCAGTTACGGCTAAATAAATACGAGTGTCAAACCAAAATGAAGGGCCTTGCGGCATTTTTTATTTCCTCCTGTCACTCCCTTTTCGGAGTACGCAGCTGACGGTAGTCAAAAATAATATCAAAGGCACCGCCGATAATCAGCGCCTGCATAACAATACCGTTAGACAGTATTAAGAATAGTATAATACCACGGACAATTCTTGACAAATTGTATTTATCGGCAAGGAAGTAAACCACCGCCATCCCTTGTATAAATAGGAGCATGGTGGCAACTACTTGGATGTTCATACCGGTATTATACAATATTTCGAGTTCTCTGGTCTTGCCCCAATAAATGGCGACAAACGACACGGCCAGAGCATACACCGTAAACCGCGGCATATTCCAGCGCCGAAACGGGGGAAAGGGCTCAAGAGTCTGTCCGAGTCTGGCCAACACTGCTTTGGCTACCTGGTAATTTAGGAAGGTGTCCACAAAAGCAGCTAATACAAATCCTGCTGGCAATATAATCTTCATAAGTTCTATCATCGGCTTCAGAGTTGCTTCCATTCGGGCCATATCTTCGGCATTCATGCCCATCTGCCGGTAAAAATCCATTGCTGTCTCTAGCCCTTTAATCATGCCTTCGGTTTGAAGAGTAAGTGGATTAAAACCTATTACCGCTGCACTGATTGCCAATACGGCGATCTTGGAAACTAGCGAGGCTGCTGCCCCAACAAATAAAGTTTTGGTTGGCGAAAATCCTTGTCGTAAACCATATCCTAAGGCAATTCCGATCAGGCCAAAGCCCACTACAACCGATACGGCAGTGAGCGGATGCATTATGAGCGCAATAATCAGGCCTGATGCAACCACCGCCATTAAGCTCCATTTATAGCCATGTCTCACACCCAAAAGCACAATAGGCACAGGCCACAGCAAATTGACAAACGCGCCGATTACCGGCAAGTACGTGCTGATAAGCGCAAACATTATGGCGACCGCGGTCAGTACGCCACCTTCAACAACCGGTCTAACCGGATTTTTCTGCATAGTTCACCTCTTCTGGCGAAGATACCGGCGATATTCACTCATATCTCCAAACCATCGTTCTGCTTCTGTTTCTTGTTTTATATTGTCTCCAAGCTTGGTATTTACAATCTCCTCCATTTCGGAATACTCAATACCCAGCCGCCTTCCAAGGACAAAGGCTGAAATAATGAGCCCAGCCAGCGCGCTTCCTATAGCTTCCCGCCGATTATGAGCCATAGCCTGATAAAGGTCTCCCACTTCAGTCAACAAATCTGCTTTGAGTCCTTCAATCAGTCTAAGTTTTCGCAAGATGTCAGATTCCTGGGCGAACACACAGACCGCCTCCTTATTCCACCTTGTTATATTCGAAAGAAAAGTGGTTATTTCCTGCTTTTCCTTTTAAGAAAAGACTTGGCTTGTGCCAAGTCCTTCAGGACGACCGAATTGCTATGCCATCCATGGCGCAATCGGCACTAGCGCCATCCAGGCGCGTCGCCGGCAGAAGCCTTAGTCGTTCTTATGTCAACAGAATTTTGTTGTAAATTCTGGTAGACTAAATAAAAGCCCCGGCGCATTACGGCCGAGGCAAACTGTTTTTTTCTGTTGCATTAAAGCGAATATAGAAAGCTGTGCCGTCTGCGCCGGTAGATACTTCAATCTTGCCCTTGTGCCGTTCAACAATGCCATAACATACCGGCAATCCGAGGCCTGTGCCATTATGCTTGCTGGTTATAAACGGGGTACCCAGTTTAGCTAATACCTGGGGTGAAATGCCTGGTCCTTCGTCCTGTACGACTAAAACAACCTGCCCATTTTCCTCATAGGTCCGAATGGTGACAACACCCGGGTGAGTCATGGCCTCAAAGCCATTGCGTACCAGATTAAGCAAGAGCTGTCTAATTTCTTTTTCATTTAAGCATAATGACTTGATATTACCCAGCTGTAGTTCAATATCATTGCCGGCAATGACCGCATCTGTTGTCATCAAGGGTTCTATGGCCTTGATAACTGCGTTTAGATCGGTTTCAACCTGACAAGCCGGCGTCGGCCTGGCTACCGACAAAAATTCGGAGAGGATGAGATTCGCCCGGTCTAATTCACTGATCATAAGATCAAAATAATCCTGATAGGCCTTACACTCGTCCTTCTTGCTCAGCATCTGTAGAAAGCCGCGCACCGTAGTCATCGGGTTACGGACTTCATGGCTGATGCCTGCTGCCATTTGACCCACAAGATTTAGGCGATCAAGGCGCACCAGCTCACTTTTCATCACCCGGACATCAGTCACATCGGTAGCCATTCCCATGATGTGGCGTTTGCCTTCAATCATAATTTCTTCTGCCGAGAATATCGCAAAGCGATTCTGCCCGTCTTTGGTAGTAAACGCAATCTCTTGATTACGAATATAGCCTTTTTTACAAAATTGACGGGCAAGCTGTTTGATTGTCTCAGGTGTACAGATGCCCAGCTCAAGTACAGTATGCCCAACTACCTCTTCTTTTTTCCAGCCGGTTCCTTTCAGGAAACTGCTGCTAAAATCAATAATCCGGCCTTGTCGGTCATGGATGCACATTAAATTTGGTGAAACATTAAAGGCCGTGTAAAACCGTTCATTGGCCCGGCGCAGTTCGGCCGTACGTTCAGCTACAAGTAACGATAACTGCTGCTGATAAGTTTCCAGCTCTTTTTGCAATTGAATATGCCGTGTTATATCTGCTACTGTCAGCAACAAGCCAATACAGACTTCATCCACTTCCAGCCGTTTAAGTGTCCATTCAATATGGCGCGAAGAATTCGGGGTCTTCCAGCTAGAAGCGGTATACACGCCGCCGGTTGCCAGAATGCGTTTGGCAATTGCCGTTAGATTTTCAGCCTCTACAGCCCCGATTTTTTCGCTTAAAACCGAAGTAACCGTGCGTCCGATTAGCTTGTATGAGGGGCTTGACACTATATCGGCAAAGAGATTATTAACTTGCGTAAATCTCATTCGCGTATCAATCAGCGCAAGACCGACCGGCGCCTGTTCCAGTATCGCCACAAGTGTATCCCAGTTTGACTTATGCGATATATCAGCACACTGCACAGCTTTACCCTCCCGCTCACCAGGCAGCCTACCAGCCCGGGAGTCCAGTTTTCGATATCATTATATGCATTTCAATAAGATATTTTTCTATATATTTCCATGTCGATTATACATTATCCTGTCAGAAAATTAAATATATATAATAAAACTTTCCCGCGAGAGCCGAAATCATGAAAACACGGCTTGCGCTGAGCTTTAGGATGCGTGCAGCCGCAGTTGACCTTGGACAATGGAATAGAAAAAGGAATGTACTTTTGCCATGCACAAGTACCAAAAAGTCTAGGCCTGAAGCCTCCACGCTAACCTGTTCCGGTAGAGATCTGCTTTCATAGCCATATGATATAGTCTCCACTTCAATGCGCGGACCTGAAAAGCCGGGCGATATTCCTAAAACCCGTAAACTCGCTACGCTCAAACAGTACGGGTTTCTTAACGGAATACCGCCCGGCTTTTCTCCTGCGGGACGCTTTCTCCGGCAAAGGCCGGGTGGTTTCGGGAGTTATGAGGGGTACCGGGTGTAAACAGTACGGCCGCCTGTGCCGGGTTTTGTACTTGACACCTCTTGTTTTACAAGGCCTCCACAACTCCCAGAACTTATCTGATACATTAAAAAAGGGCAAAAACCCTGAATCCAGGATTTTTGCCCTTCTTGGCATATTTACTCTGCAGTAAATGGCAGCAAAGCGATATTGCGCGCCCGTTTTACAGCCAGCGTCAGTTGACGTTGATGTTTAGCGCAGTTGCCCGAAATGCGGCGCGGCAGGATTTTGCCACGCTCGGTAGTATACCGGCGCAATTTAGGAACATCTTTATAATCAATATCGGTTACTTTATCGACACAGAAACTACAAACTTTTTTCTTAGGTTTGCGGCCTCTTTCGCGTTTAATAGCCATTAGTTTACCCCCCTTTTAAAATGGGATTTCCTCATCAGGGAAGACATCTTTGCCGAAGGAATTTACATCTATACTCCCGCCCTCGCCACCGGCAGATGCCTGTTTGCGTTCAAGGAATTCAATAGATTGCGCTACGACTTCGGCGACGCGGCGCTTTTGACCATCATTGGCTTCATAGGAGCGGATTTGCAGCCGGCCATCGACCAACACCCGCTGACCTTTTGTCAGGTTGTTGCCGCAAGTTTCGGCCAGTCGTTCCCACGCTACGATCGGAACAAAATCAGCGGTATTCTGACCTTGATTTTGACCGCCGCTAAAGCGGTTAACAGCCAGCGTAAAAGAAGCAACAGCCTTACCACTTTGCGTATATCGTACCTCTGGATCTTGTGCCAAGCGGCCGACAAGGATGACTTTATTCATATATCCTCACTCCTCCTGGCTCAAGAATTAGTCTTCCAATTTAATAACCATATGTTTCAAAACTTCATCGGTAATCTTAAGCACACGCTCAAGCTCGAATACGGTAGCTGGTTCAGAAGTAAAGTGAATCAGGGTGTAGTACCCGTCCATAAAGTCTTTTACTTCATAGGCCAAACGCTTCTTGCCCCAACGGTCAACTTTGTCTACGTTGCCGCCAGTGTTCTTAATGATGTTTTCAAACTTGGTGATAGTAGCGTTAATAACTTCTTCTTCACCAGGCTTAGCAATAATTACGACTTCGTATTTTCTCACGAAATCACCTCCTCCTCTGGACTATTGGCCCCTAACAATAGGGGCAGGGAAGGTTTTGAATAACAAAACCAAGTCGCATATGTATACGACTAAATTATTATATCATTACTCGTCCAAGAAATGCAAGGAAAAAGCATTGCTCTTAGTCAATTTTTACGTTTTCTGTAGAAACTCCCGGCAATTTTGCCGCTTTTCGCCCTGACTGCGGAATGCCAAAAGCCAAAATAACCGCACCAACTACAGAAAGTACAGTCCAGAGCAGTGCCGCTTCCAGACCAATATGATCGCCAAGTGCACCGGTAATGGCCGCACCTACTCCACCTAGCCCAAACGATAATCCCAGCATCATGCCTGAGGCCATTGCCGCATTGCCGGGAATAAGCTCCTGTGCCCATACCACCGAGGTGGGTGCCGTACTTTGCAACAGTGCCCCGCTGATTGCGAGCAACACATAACTAAACGGCGTAGGACTCATATCAAGCAAAAATAAATAAGTTAGCGGCAGACAGACTGCCAACGAGCCAATAAATCCAGCCTTCCGCCCTACCCGGTCACCTATCCAGCCTCCCAGCAGCGATCCACAGGCAGCACTTAGCAAAAATACGGTGAGCATACTGGCGATTACCGCTGTCGACTGGCCTGCGTTCGTGAGCGCTACCGGCAAAAAAGTTGTTAGTGATACTTGCATCCACGATCTGAGTGCAACAACAACATTTAACAGCCATATACCCCGCGATTTGTACCAAGGCTCAGGTTCTACGATATTGCCTGCGTGATCGCAAACAGCAGCCGGACTGATATTTATCTTGTGCAAGCCTGCCTGGTATGATGCCCAGGTCACCAGTATTCCCGGAAGTATCAGCCAGAGCAGAGTATCAACACCGCCCAATTTTATACAGTACAAAATTACCGCTGGCGCGACAGCGCAACCAAAATTGCCGCCAAATACAAAAACCGCCATGGCTCTGCCTTTGGTTTCCCCGGTAACAATTTTCCCCATCAGGCTGGCGGCCAGCGGGTGAAAAATCGACGCTCCTAACCCGGCTATGCCGACAACCAAAAACAAAGCAACCTGGCTGCCCATCAGCCCTGCCGAACATATAAATACCGCACTTACCGGCGTAGTAACAAGAATAAGCCAGGCATATCCATATTTGTCAATCAAGTAACCAGCCACCGGCTGAAGTACACTGGAAATAACCGCATAAGCCATTACCAGCATACCACTTAACGTCAGTGACATGCCAAGTTTAGTCATAACCAGCGGCAATAACGCCGGTAAAAAGTTTGCGTAAAAATCACTAAAAAAATGGCCGGCTCCTAGTAATGATATATTATATACCATTGACCGGCTAAACTTACTGTCCACTGCACTAGCCTCCCACCATCTAACAACAACCAGACTGTAATGCCTACTCATTTCCTCACTCTAACAGCAAGCAGTTTTTTCCTGTTAGAGTGAAGAAATGAGCGGTTTCTCAACCGCTCACCATAATACCAGAACTATACATTAAACCGGAAATAGGTAACATCGCCGTCCTGCATAATATACTCTTTACCTTCCAGGCGGACTAAGCCTTTTTCTTTAGCGGCGGCATGAGATCCATTGGCCATCAGGTCATCATAGGAGACAATCTCAGCCCGGATAAAGCCGCGTTCAATATCACTATGAATTTTCCCGGCTGCCTGCGGCGCTTTGGTTCCGCGTACAATGGTCCAGGCCCGTACCTCCTGTTCGCCGGCGGTAAAGAAGGTCATTAGCCCCAGCAGCGAGAAGCTGGCGCGAATGAGTTTATCCAAGCCTGATTCGTCAAGACCTAAGTCTGCTAAAAACTCTTTGGCTTCCTCGTCAGACAGTTCGGCGATTTCGGATTCGACCTTGGCTGATACGACAATAACCTCTGCCCCTTCATGTGCCGCATATTCACGCACTTTGGCCACATACGGGTTATTGCTGGCATCGGCAGCTTCCTCTTCGCTGACATTAGCAACAAACAAAGTAGGTTTTAGTGTCAGCAAAAACAAGTCTCTCACCAAGGCCGCAGTATCTTCATCATTCACAACCCGGCGGGCAGGCTGTCCATCACTAAGTGCCTGCTGCACCTCTTTAAGGACATCAAGCTCGGCCTGTACTTTTTTGTCGCCGCTTTTGAGCATTTTTTGCACTCTGTCAATACGTTTCTCTACAGTCTCCAGATCGGCCAGACAAAGCTCGGTGTTAATAATCTCGATATCCCGAATGGGATCAAGGCTGCCGGCCACATGGGTAATATTGTCGTCAGCAAAACAGCGCACTACCTGTGCCACTGCATCCACTTGTCTGATATGCGATAAAAATTTGTTGCCAAGCCCTTCGCCCTGGGCCGCGCCGGCAACCAAGCCAGCAATATCGACAAACCGCATGGCCGCAGGAATCGTCCGTTGCTTGGGTTTATACATTTCGGTCAGTTTCCACAAACGGTCATCAGGAACATCAACAACACCCACATTGGGCTCAATCGTACAGAACGGATAATTTGCAGCTTCCGCCCCCGCCTTGGTTATCGCGTTAAACAGTGTGCTTTTGCCGACATTAGGCAAACCCACAATACCTACTTCCAAATTCGTACTCATGTAATGCTACTCCATCCTTTAAGGCTATGCAACACACAGCCTGATTATTCACTGTTAAGTATTAACTTATATAGTTTAAAATAATGTCGGCTAAAATTCAACCTTTTCCCGATTAAGAAATCTCAGGTTTTTGTTTAGCTGCAATAATCGTTTTAACGCCTTTTTCAAATTTGGGGCGCGGAATCATAACCTGCCGACCGCATTGCAGGCATTTAAGGCCAAAGTCAATGCCTGTCCGGGTTATCTCCCACTGATCGCCGCCACAAGGATGTTGTTTTTTCATTTTTACTATTTCGCCAATCTGGTAATTATGTTTTTGCTGCATCTATTTACCCTCCTGCTTTAGCGACTTTATTCTCAGGTAAAACCATAGTGCTAACCAGCTGCGGCTGGGAAATATTAGCCTCGGTAAACCGCTCTGTTATCAACCGGCGCAAGGCTGTTTCCACTTTCAGTTGTTGCAGTGGTACGGTTTTAGCAATAATCCGGATGACGATCTCGCCTGGTTTAAGATCAACTACACCTAACACGCTGGGGCCGTCGATGACCTCAGGCACGTTTTGCCTGACAGTAGCACATACCTCATCCAAAATCGTAAAAACCTGTTCGATATCGGCCTGGTAAGCAACCGGTACATTGACAGTGGCCTGCATATGCCCTCTGGTATAGTTACTGACTTTGGCAATTGAGCCATTGGGAATAATATGGAGAATGCCGTTGCCATCACGCAGTTTGGTAATCCGAAACCCGAGTTCCTCGACAGTACCGGCCATATCGCCAATGGATATATAATCGCCAACTCCGTATTGGTCCTCTAAAATGATAAAAAACCCGGTAACAAAATCCTTGATAAGGCTTTGCGCGCCCACACCAAGTGCGAGTCCGATAATGCCGGCTCCGGCAACAAGCGAGGTAGTATCAATCTTAAACTCCTGCAACAGCATAACTACCACAATAAAATAAATGGTATAGCGGATAATGCTGTGCATCAGGCTGCTTAACGTTCTGGCGCGTTTTTCATCAAGATACAGCGTTTTGCTTCCCGGTTTGGGAATGAAAAATTGCTCCACCAATAGATTGGTAAATTTGAGCACAAGTGCTCCGCCAATGACAATGGCTGCCAAGCGAATAAGTGTAAGTGCCATTGTCAGCCAAAAATCAGTTGTCAGTAATTGTTCCACATAAACCTCCCCATTCGGCAATCTTTTCGTAAATATAGCTCTGGCCTGCTGCTGTCCGGCTGAAAAGTTTTGACCAGCGCACTTTGTTTTCCGCAAACAGCGCGATAACGACCGCTTGCCGCCCAGCCACAAACAGCAGGCACTGCCCACAGCTAATATCAATTTCCCGGGGCGTCGGCAGAACATAACAGGCAATGCCATGTTGTTCGAAAAGTTTTTCGGCTTTTATGGCTTGTTGTACTGATTCAAAGGATATTAATCGGTCATACTCAGGATATATAATAAAATCACCTGCTTATAAAGTCACCGTTTTGTTTTGGGAAACGGTTTCGACAATGGTGTACATATTGGTTACTTCCCCTACGGCCAGCTCAGCTTTGCATTGGTAATAGTCAAGGCAGGTGCCGCAGGCCAGAATTGTCACACCCCGCCCGGCAAGGGTTGTCAATTGATCTAGCACCGGAGAACCTTTGACAGCAAGCTTAACTCCGGAATTAAGCATCAAGATGGCTGACGGCGCCGGCTTAACCTCCAGTAACGTTGTCATAAATGCCTTTATCAGCACTGCTCCCAGTTCAGGCGAGCCATGTCCCAGCGTATCCTGGGTAATTAAATAGGCCTGTCCGCTGTTAGCGGGATTAGCTGCAGTTGCCGTGGCACTAACTGCCTGGCCGGTTCCCTTAACAATAGTTACGTAATAGTGTCCGTCTTGATTTTCAACCGCCGAGCTCAGATTATTGGCAGCTGCAAATTTGGTAACATTGGTTTTAGCAACCTCGTTATCGACAATAATGGTAATTTTTCCGGACTCAGTTCCTTCTATAGCCTTTTTTGTGCTGATAACCGGTCCCGGGCAAGCCATGCCCCGGCAGTCAATTATTTTATCTGACATAAATTTTTCCGCTCCCTTCATTAGTCACATACCCAATCCGCATGGCCGCTACAACGCCTGCAGCCTGTAGCTCCCGGACTAACTCACCGGCCTGGTTTTCCGGTACTGCAAACAATAGTCCGCCTGAGGTTTGGGGATCAAAACTGATATCTCTAATAGGTTCCGGCACCGTCTCGGCAAAAGTCACTGCTGTTAAATACTTGCGGTTGGCATAAGCTCCGCCAGGTACTAACCCCATCGCCGCAGCCTCAAGAGCTTCCGGCAGCAGCGGCAAAGCCGTACTGTCAATGACAACAGAAACTTTACTACCTGCCGCCATCTCATAAACATGACCACAAAGTCCAAAACCAGTAATATCAGTACAAGCATGAATCGTAAAATCTGCAGCCACTTTCGCGGCCACGGCATTAAGGGTTGCCATGCCGGCGGTGGCAGCCGCTACCCCTTGTGCAAATAAGTCGGCACGCGCGGCCGAGGCCAAAATACCTGTTCCTAATGCTTTGGTAAGCACTAAAACATCGCCCGGTTGCGCCCCCGCATTTGTCCAAACCCGGTCAGGATGAACGGTGCCGGTAACTGCCAGTCCATATTTGGGTTCATTATCGTCAATGGTGTGTCCGCCAATAATCACGGCTCCGGCTTCAGCCACTTTATCCTGTCCGCCTTTTAATATAGCCAACAGCACTTCCTGATGTAGTTTGCCATTGGGAAAAGCCACCAGGTTGAGTGCGGTCAGAGGCACTGCCCCCATGGCATAAATATCGCTAAGGCTGTTGGCAGCGGCAATTTGACCAAACAGATATGGATCGTCGACAATAGGTGTAAAAAAATCCACCGTTTGTACCAGTGCTGTTGTTTCGTTTAACTTATACACCCCGGCATCATCAGAGGTGGTAATACCCACAAGCACATTGGAGTGCTGCATCACCGGCAGCTGACATAATACTCCGGCCAGGTCCCCTGGCCCAACTTTGGCAGCTCAACCGCCCTGCTTAGTATATTCTGTAAGTTTTACCACAAGTAATGCACCTCCTTTGCTATTATCTCCTATATATTATACCCTAGATAACAAATACCCTGCTGTTTTTTTATCGCAAACAGCAGGGTTGTTATTTTTTTACTCCAGTTTGCAGTTTTCATTACACTCAGCCGGGCAGGCACCAAAGCCTTCGTGGTAATCGCACGGTTCCAAATGAATGATCACATCACAAGGGGCAAGCTGACTTTCAATGGCGGCTTCGATCTCATCACACACGGCATGAGCCTGAGCAAGATTCATATTCTTTTGCAACACCAAATGCATGTCAATTTGCCGGTTACAGCCTGATCTGCGGGTTCGCAGCTGGTGAAAAGCAATAACTTCCGGATGTCCGGCAACTATCTCTCTGATCATGGCTTCTTCTTCTGGCGGCAAACTGACATCTGTCAACTCATAGATGCTTTTCATCGTCATACTAAAGCCGGCTTTAAAGACAATAACCGCCACCACGATGGCAATAACCGGATCAAGCCAGTTCATCCCTGTTAGTTTAATAATTCCGAGACCGGCAAACACGCCGGCACTTGTCCAGACATCGGCTCTAAGATGCAGCGCATCGGCCTCTAAGGCATGTGAGCCAGTGCTTTTAGCTACGGCATATAGTCTGCTTGAAACCCATTGATTTACAATCACCGACAGCGCCATAACCGCCAGGCCATACTCCAAAAACTCGGGCGCATGCGGCGATTTGATCTTGTCTACCGCTTCATACACAATCCATAAGGCAGCCACAACAATAAGCACGGCTTCAAAGGCGGCTGACAAATTTTCAATCTTGCCATGCCCGTAGGCATGCTGGCTATCTGGCGGCTGACTTGATTTCCTTACAGCAAAATAAGCTACGATAGCGGCAATTAAATCGACACCCGAATGGGCAGCTTCAGAAACAATACTGACAGCACCTGTATATAATCCGATTACCAATTTAAGCAGCACTAGTACCGTATTGGATATAACCGACAGACGTGCCGTTTGTTGCTTTAACTTATTGCTCTCAGCGTCCAAACTTTTCCCTCCAAATAAATATAATAAGCCTGTGAGACCTATAGGTCCCACAGGCTTAACCTGCTGCATGTTTGCCCGGCTACGCCGGTAATAACCGACCGCCTGATCCTCTTCTTATTATATTACCACAGCAAACAAAATGTGTAAAATTTTAAAGGTATTAGCTTAATTACCGATCTGAGCGGTATGGTGGACAGGATACCCCAGCGCGGCGAGCTTATCTGTCATCAGCTTGACATCTTTTATGTCGGCTCTGATGATGACTTCATATTGCCCGTCATCAGTCGGGTAGCAGACAAAGCTGCCCATACTGATACCTTGTTCTTTAAACACGCCGGAGATGTCATGCACAACACCAACTTTGTCGGGCACAAATATGCTCAGCCGGGTTTTGCCCTGCGGCAAGCCCATGGCGTCAACAAAAGCCTTAAAGATGTCGGTCTCAGTTAAAATACCGATAACCTGAAGGTTGTCATCAACAACAACCAAACCACCGATTTTGTTGTTATACATTACCAGCGCAGCTTCTTCCACGGTGGCATCAGCGCTAATGGTGAGCACCTTTTTGGTCATGATATCTTTGATTTGCATTTTAGCCAACAAATAATTGAGTTCAAACACCGACAGGGTTGTTGCCGGGGAAGCTGATACTTCCCGCAAATCTCTGTCAGTAACAATACCAACCAGCTTACCGCTATCGACTACCGGCAGCCGGCGAAACTTATTGTCACGCATAAGCTGCAAGGCATCAACAACTGTCGTGGTTGAGGTAACGGTCGTAGGATTGGCTGTCATTCGTTTTGATACGATCATAGCATACACTCCCCTACTCACAAAATTTGTACTGCTTTTGCTTTTAACTATATGTATCTGGGCGGTTATTAACCACCCAGATATGCTTTTCTGATCTCTTCGCTTGCCGCAAGCTCCTTGGCATCGCCAGACAGTGTAACCCGTCCGGTCTCAAGCACATAGGCCTTATTGGCAATTGACAGTGCCATATGGGCATTTTGTTCGACTAACAAAATGGTAGTGCCGGTCTCATTAATATCTTTAACAATCGAGAATATTTCCTTAACCAAAAGCGGTGCTAAGCCCATAGACGGCTCATCCAATAGCAGGATGCGCGGACGGCTCATAAGAGCCCGGCCCATAGCCAGCATCTGCTGCTCCCCGCCGGAAAGCGTACCGGCAAGCTGACTGCGGCGTTCTGCCAGCCGCGGAAAGCGGCTGAATACTTTATCCATATCAGCCTTGATTTCTTTGCTGTCAGAACGCAGATAAGCACCTAAATCCAAGTTCTCAAGCACGGTCATATGGGCAAATACCCGCCGACCTTCAGGCACCTGGGAAATTCCCAGCTTAACAATGTTCTGCGCGGCTGTTCCGGCAATGTTTTGGCCTTCAAACAGAATTTGCCCTGTTTTAGGTTTTAACAACCCTGAGATCGTTCTCAGGGTTGTGCTTTTGCCTGCGCCATTAGCACCAATCAAGGTTACAATCTCCCCTTGATTTACTTCAACACTAATGCCTTTTAAGGCGTGAATAGCACCATAATATACGTTTATATTATCAACTTTTAACATTTCCATGAGCTAAACCTCCTCACCGAGGTAGGCCTCGATAACCCGCGGATTATTTTTAATCTCATTAGGCGTTCCCTGTGCAATAATACTGCCATAATCAAGCACATAAATACGCTCACATACACCCATAACCAGACTCATATCATGCTCAATCAAGAGAATGGTTAAATTAAATTTATCTTTAATCCAGCGAATCATTTCCATAAGCTGCTGGGTTTCTTGCGGATTCATACCAGCGGCCGGTTCGTCTAACAACAGCAGCTTGGGTTGTGCAGCCAGCGCCCTGGCAATTTCCAGGCGGCGTTGTTCACCATAAGGCAGATTTTTGGCGATTTCATCCTTTTTATCTGCCAACTGGAATATTTCCAAGAACTCAATCGCCTTTTGTTCGATTTCATCTTCTTCACTGTGATACCGGCCAATGCGGAACAAGGATTCCATCAGACCGTATTTAACGTGAAAATGGTAGGCAATCTTAACGTTATCAAGCACAGTAAGATCGGCGAACAGCCGGATGTTCTGGAAGGTACGCGCGATACCCCGCTGGGTTATCTGATAGGGTTTCATTCCTACAATACTTTGGCCATCAAACTCAATTTGTCCTTCAGTAGGTTCATATACGCCGGTTAAGAGGTTAAATGCCGTTGTTTTGCCGGCACCGTTCGGGCCAATTAAGCCAATCAGTTCGCCGGGAGCAATTTCAACATTAAAATTAGAGACCGCCCTCAGGCCGCCAAAAACTATGGATAGTTTAGTTGCCTTGAGTAGAGCCATTGTTCTTACCTCCTGTCCAGCGGCTTAACATCTTCAGGCTTAATTCCTTATTGCCAAACAAGCCTTGGGGCCGATATAACATTAGAATTATGAGCATTACCGAATAGATAATCATCCGCCATTCCGGATAGCTGGCAAGTGCCGCCGAAACAAACGTCAATAATATAGCCGCAGTAATACTGCCGGTAATGCTGCCAAGACCGCCCAGTACAACCATGGTCAAAATATCAAAGGATTTCATGAAAGTAAACGATGCCGGGTGCGCAATATAGAAATAGTGAGAAAATAACGAACCGGCTACACCGGCAAAAGCCGCGCCAATAGTAAACGCCAGTACTTTATATCTTGTTGTATCAATCCCCATGGCTTCCGCTGCAATCTCATTTTCACGGATTGATATACAGGCTCGCCCATGGGTTGAATCAATAAAGTTCTTAATAACGAAAACAGTAAACACGGTAAAAATAAACATCCAGGTAAAGTTCGTATACCGGGGAATTCCCATGAAACCAGATGCCCCGCCGACATAGGAAATGTTGAGAATACTAATACGGATGATCTCACCAAGACCTAAGGTTGCAATGGCCAGATAGTCACCATTTAGGCGCAGCGTCGGCAAACCAATCGCAAAGCCTAATACCCCTGCACCAAGTGCGCCGCCGGCAATTGCCACCAGAAACGGCATTTGAAACTTAACGCTAAGCACAGCACTTACATAAGCACCAACTGCCATAAAACCGGCATGACCGATGGAAAATTGTCCGGTAAAACCATTAATCAAGTTCAAGCTAACTACCAAAATAATATTAATCCCAATCAATACGATATTGAGCTGCCAGAACGGCCCAATGATATCTGCCAAAATCAAACCCTGGATAATCGCATACACGACAGCGCAGGCAACTAATGCCATTAAATCTGTTTTAGTTTTTTGCAATAACTTCATGGCCTACACCTACACTTTCTCCCGGATATTTTTACCCAAGAGGCCTGTCGGTTTCCACAACAAGATGATAATCAAGATGGCAAAAGCCGCCGCATCACGGAAAGTGGAAGACCAGAAGCCACTCACCAAAGCCTCAATAATGCCCAAGATTGTACCGCCAAGCATAGCTCCGGGCAGACTGCCGATACCACCAAGAACGGCGGCAACGAAAGCTTTTAGACCTGGCATAATGCCCATCAACGGATCAATCGAATTATAATAAACACCAACAAGCACGCCGGCGGCAGCAGCCAGAGCTGAGCCAATACCGAACGTAAAAGAGATTACTTTGTCAACATCAATCCCCATAAGCTGAGCGGCTTCTGTATCAAAAGATACCGCCCGCATTGCCTTGCCCATCTTAGTTTTATTTACGACATAGGTCAGAGTGACCATCAGCAGCAGGGATACCACTAAAATAACAATTTGCTGACTATTAATTACCATGCCACCAACATTGTATACCTCGGCGTTAAACAGGACAGGAAACGTCCGCGGCTGTGGTGATACCAGCAGCATTCCGCCATATTCCAGGAATAACGATACCCCAATTGCCGTAATTAGTATGGCAATCTTGGGTGCATGTCTGAGCGGCCGGTAAGCAACCCTTTCAATGATTATGCCAACAAGACTGGCAAATGCCATTGAAAAGATCAGTGCGGGAATAAAAGAAAACTTAAATATGGTAGTGGCAAAAAAGCCTGCATACGCGCCCACCATGTAAATATCACCGTGGGCAAAGTTGATCAACCTGATTATACCGTAAATCATAGTATAACCTAGCGCAATGAGCGCATAAATGCTGCCCAGAGAAATACCGTTAATTAATTGTTGTCCAATTTGTATGATTATACTTGAGGAATCCACTGTGCGCTCCCCTCTCCAGTTTCAAAAATAATATTTATCCGATGACTAACCCGTTCTAATACTCCCGCTCTCTGCAGGCGGGAGTAAAGAACGGCTAAGCCCCTGGATAATTCGATTAAGATTCCGGTGGGGTTAAAACCCCATCAGAATCAAGTCTCATTTATGTTGAAGGGCCGGTTGGTCCGGATGGCCGAGACAGAAACTGTCTCGGCCACAGAGGACACAACATACCCTATGTTAGGGATTTACCTTTTCTTTAAAGGTTTGCTTGCCGTCTTTCATCTCAATAATTACAGCACTCTTAACAGGGTCATGGTTGGCATTAAAAGTAATCAAGCCGGATACTGCCTGATATTCTTTGGTTTTAGCCAACTCATCCTTGATTTTAACAGGATCGGCGCTATTGGCTTTTTTCATGGCTTCAATTACCATCATGGTAGCATCATAGGCTAATGCAGCAAAAGCATCTGGCGTTTGGCCATACTCTTTTTTATACGCTTCAACAAAGGTTTTTACTGCCGGACTGTTATCATCAGGTGAATAGTGATTGCTGAAGAAAGTGTTGTTCAACGCTTGTGCACTGCCGATTTCCGGCAATTTAGCCGAATCCCAGCCGTCACCACCGAGGAATGGAACGTTAAGTCCAAGTTCACGGGCTTGTTTAATAATCATGCCCACTTCCTGATAATAGCCAGGCACAAATACCACATCAGGATTTTGGGATTTAATTTTAGTTAAGGTTGCTTTAAAGTCGGTATCTTTTGCCAGATATGCTTCGTTAGCAACAATAGTACCGCCATTTTTTTCAAAGGTTTCTTTGAAATATTGGCCTAAGCCTTTGGCATAGTCACTGGAGTTTTCAATATATAAGGCAGCAGTTTTGGCTTTTAATGATTTTTGTGCAAAAGCAGCCATAACTGAACCTTGGAACGGATCAATGAAAGCAGCTCTAAAGTTGAAATCACGAACTTTGCCGGTAGCAGGATCAACGGTTACTTTGGGGTTTGAGGCTGTTGGGCTGATAGCCAGTACCTTATTATCGGCATTTACTTGAGCTGCTGCAATAACACTGGAGGAGGCTATTGGTGCAATAACGGCTACTACTTTATCCTGGGTAACCAGCTTTTGCATCGCATTGGCGGCTTCGGCAGCTTCACTCTTATTATCCGCTACAACTAATGTAAGCTGTTTACCAAGAACACCGCCTTTGGCATTGACTTCCTTAATTGCAAGTTTGGCAGCATTGGTAGCCGACTGGCCGAAGGTAGCATTATTGCCTGTCATTTCCAGATTGGCGCCCAATTTGATTACATCTGCTTGTTGCCCGCCGCTTCCGCCGCAACCGGCAACTAGACCTGCCAGCATAAACATACTTACCATTACACTGACAAGCTTGGTAGTTCTTGTCTTTAACATGGTTTTCCCTCCCAAATAGTTAACTCAAGGTATAAACAAATCCCGAATTAGTATGTACATTATCGCCCCCCATAATGCCGAAGACTTCCCTGTTAACCAACACGGCTTGTCTTCCCGCTGTTAGTACTCCGTGTCCACTAACAACACATAGGTGTATGCCATACAGTGTAATTATAGGGTGAGTGTCCATCTCTGTCAATACTCTCAGCATAGTACATCACGGCATTTGTCCATATTCAGTAGACAAATATAGTTTTGTTCATGAAAAAGGATAGAGCCACAGCTCTATCCCTTTTACCTGTTGGTTTAGAATTATTTATCCGCTGATTAAGATTCAGGTGAAGTTAGACCCCCAGCTGAATCCAGTCTCATTTATAGAATACGATAGGCTCGGCATTAGTCTCCATAGTCCATACACCACAAGGGCAAATACCGGCACAAATGCCACAGCCGATACACTTGTCAGCATCAGAAGCGTACTCGGCCCCATTTGCGCCCACAGTCCGGGTAATGGCATTTTCCGGACAGGATTTGAGACACATATGGCAGTCGCGGCAAGTACCGCAGCTAATGCAGCGGCTATAGTCGCTATTGGCCTCAGGCACATCGCAGCTGTGGCATTTTTTAAAATAGGCCGTGCTTAAGCGGTTTGCCGGGATAACAGTTTTCTCTGCCGGAGTAAATTCTACTTGGTTTAAATACGCATCTACAGACAAAGCTGCCTGGCGGCCGGCGCCGATGGCATCAACAAGCCTGCCTGGACGGATAGTATCACCGGCAGTAAAGATGCCGGGGGCAATGCTATTGTCGCCTGCCGGTTTCAAACAACCGCGGTCTAACGCAATACCGTCAGGCATGAAGGAGAGATCAGGTGATTCACCAATAGCAATGATTACGGTATCGCCGTTAATTAACTGACCGTCTTGAGTAATAATCCCCTTATCGGTGACCTCCTTGGTAAATACCGGCCACAGAAGCTCGCCACCCAGTTTCTTGACATGGGCAATTTCCTGATCAAAAGCCGCCGGCCGCTGCACATCAATACAGATGACCTGTTCAGCACCAAGACCATAAGCTCCCACTGCCACATCCATACCTGAGTTGCCGCAGCCAATGACAATAACTTTCTTACCAATAGCAGGCTTTTCCCCTTGGTTAATGGCTTTTAAGAATTCCAGACCTTTAGCAATACGTTCATGTCCTTGCCAGGGGATGACTTTGGTAACATGTGATCCGGTTGTAACTACAACAGCATCATGACTGTCTTTTATAGAAGCAAATTTTTCTTTATCCACATTAACGCCGGTTTTAAGGGTAACACCCATTTGGACAATCCGGTCAATCTCACGGCTTAATGTTTCCTGCGGCAAACGGGAACGGGGAATAACCTGCTCCATTTTTCCGCCAACCTTTTTATCGGCTTCAAATACAGTTACGTCGTGCCCCAGGCGTGCCAACTGCCAGGCTGCTGTCAGACCTGCAGCACCACCGCCGATAACAGCTACATGCTTACCGGTTTTACCTGTTGGTTTGGGCAGATCAACCTCTTTGGAATACCGGCCCAATTTACCGATTTGCGCTGATATATCGATGGTTTTCCGGGTACAGTCATCCATACACAGGTTAGGACAGACCGCGCCACATACCGATCCCGGGAATGGCGTGTATTCAAGTACCAGTTTATAGGCTTCATCAATTTTACCGTCGCGCAGCAAGTTAAACCGTTGTTGCGAAGGGATAGATGCTGTGCAATTAAACTCACAAGGAGCACTGTATTTGCCATTTTCCCAAACTGGTACACGCCGACGGTCTATGCCACTGGCAATAGCGCCGATAACACCAAAGTCATCATCACAGACATCGCCAAAAATACTGCCTGGCACCCATTCTTCACTCCGGAAAGAACGCATATCGGTGTTGGCTTTTTTGGGGCGTTCATCATAAGAAAGTGGCACAACCTTCTGCCACTGGCTCCAATTGGTCAGTTCGCCGCGCAGCTCGGAGCGGTCAATGGCTCCAAGGAAATCATCCATTTTCCCGTCAAGATAAGCAATGTCGTCAGCGCTCAGCGATAGTATTTTGGTATCTTTGCCAGAAATGCCGCTGGCTGAGCCGCGGAAATAAACAATACCGCCAACCATGCCGGTACAGGCGCGATCACCCAGCACCGATTCGAATTGGTCGCTGTCATAGCCGCAAACTACCGCAATACCGCCACCCATAAATTCGAAGGCAAAGCTGCCGACATTTTTTAATACCCAGAATTCCGGCGCTTCATAATACGGATCATGTTTCATCAAAGAACCTGACCGCGTTCCGGCCCGGCCCCCCACATAGATTGTGCCTGCCGCAGCGCAATGAGCGGTAGTGTCACCGCCGTCGCCTTTAACAACAATGCGGCCGCCGGCATTTAACCAGCCGACATCGGCCGAAACCGAGCCTTCCACAACAATCTCGGTTCCCGGCAAACACATTGAGCCTACGCGCTGACCTGCATTTTTTACATGGAATTTTAACGTTTTTCCTTCCGGATGCCACAGCGGTCCGCCAATATCATGCTGACCGGATGCTTCAATATCAAACTCAGTTTCTCCCTGTGCCAACGCTGCATTGATTCTCTCTAAGAGGTCCTGCGTCGACATCCGATTATTACCGTCAATCGTATTTATTTTAAACATGCGCAGTTCCCCCTAACATACATATTGGATGCCTAGTTTATCGGCAATCGCTTTATCTGTTGTCACCAATGCGTCAGAACGGCCAACCGGCAGTGAGCTGTTGCCCACCGGAGCCATGAGTTTTTTTAGTTCACTATTTAATGCCAGTGTATATTCCACGATATTTTGTGCGGCTTTATCAATATCCAGACGCTTAACCAAACGCGGATTCTGCGTACAAATACCAGCCGGACAATTACCAGTATTGCAGGCATTGCAACGGCCATGCTCGTTACCCACACAGCCACAGAGCTGAATGAGCAGCTTACCGATAAATACGCCATTAGCTCCCAAACAAATTAATTTGAAAGCATCTGCAGCCGCATTGCCAGTTAAGCCAACACCGCCGCCGGCCCATAACGGAATCTGTCCCTGACGACCTTGCTTAACAGCCGCCAGATAGCATTCCCGGATTTTTGACAGTACCGGATGCCCGGTATGATCCAGCGAAACTTCATTGGCTGCGCCGGTACCGCCTTGAATACCGTCAATAAAGAAGCCGCCGCAGATTTTGTAAGGATCACGGATAAGGTTGTTATATACCGAAACCGAAGTGGCGGAAGCAGCACATTTTATAGCTACAGGCACCCGGAATTTAAAGGCGGCATTCATGGACAGAAACATCTTCTGTACCGATTCTTCAATAGAATACAAGCCCTGATGATTAGGTGGTGACAACAAGTCGGCTTTAGGCACGCCACGAATGGCCTGTACGGTTTTAGACACCTTGGCAGCCGGCAGCAAACCACCGTCACCTGGTTTTGCACCCTGACCGATTTTGATTAGAATACCGGCCGGATCCACCTGCATATGGGGCATGGCCTGGATAATCCGGTTCCAGCCAAAATGGCCTGATGCAATTTGTAAAATCATATATTTGAGCTGTTCTGACTTCAGCAGCTTGATAGGCATGCCGCCTTCACCAGAACACATTCTTACCGGCAAATTGTGTTTTTCATTCAAGTAGGCAGTCGCGAGCGCAACAGCTTCCCACGCCCGAGTTGACAGTGCGCCAATTGACATATCACTGAAGATTACCGGGTAAATCCAGTTTACCGGCGGCGTTTTACCTGTTAATGTGAGTTCCTGTCCGTTAGAAGCCAGCGGCAGTTCATGGGGAAGCAGCACCCGCCCAAACGGCGCTAATATATCGAAGGTATGACGTTCTGAATCTAAAGCAGGGTCTGTCATCTGGGAGATGCGGCCAACCATAATTTTATCTAGTGTCCGTTCATGTGAGAAGATGGCGTTACGGCCACCGCGTTTAACAGGAGCCCCTCCGCTGCGATTTAAATAGTTAACGCGGGAATCCAGATTGCGCACAGGTTTAATCGCATTATTGGGACATACTTTTTCACACATGCCGCAGCCAACACAGGCATTGGCTATCGAAGCGCACTGTTTAATCACCGGCAAAGCTCTATGGCGTTGGCTAGGTTCAGGTTGATGCCCGGTAGAAATGGTCATTGAGCGACGCTCCATGGCAGCTTCAATAGCATTAAAGCTGCAAGCAGACACACAACTGCCACACATGGTACAGCGGGCACTACTATATTCTATTTTCCACGGCAAATCATTTATACTAACATCTTGTGTTCTTATTGCTTCCATCGTTCTACCTCCAATTCCGGGGTGATAACCACAACTTCCCGTTCATTTGGATAAATATCAAGTTCCTGGTTGCGGTTTGGCAGTATCTGATTAATACCGCAAACCTCGGACGATATGGCAATTGTTGTGCCATCACCACCGACAACTACCGGTCGTAGTTTTTTAGAATCGCAACAGGTTACCATACTGCCGTTTGGCAGCATGCCAATAATGGTATTAGGGCCGTTTATTTCTAAGTGACCGAGTGACTGGCGGATAGCGGTTAATTCAGCATGATCGGAACGTTTGGCGATTTCTGCAAACGGCAACGGGGTAATAACATGCTTGTAATATTTTATTGGCCACTTGAGTACATTAAGAACATAGTGCAATGTATAAAGGAAGTTTTGTGAATCTGATTCAAAACCTACATAGCCGCGGTGCAATGATTTTTGATATTCTTTGTTTTTGGTATAAAACGTATTTTCACCGTTGGCACAGAGGGTATAGCCCTGCAGGAAAAACGGATGGGCGGCATAACGAACAATATCATAGTTGGTATTTTGCCGGCACTGAACAACAACATTTTTGGCCATCAAATTGCCGTTGTTGTCCCAGAGCTTAAAATAAGTGGCAATATCACGCGGATCGCCAATTTCTTTTAAGGTCAACACATCCGGCCAGAAAGAATACACATATCCCTGCTCCTCTGCCTCCAATAACGCTCTGAGGGATAACCGAATATCTAATAACAGTTCGGCTTTGGCTTCCTCACTTGCATTACGGTAATATTCCGGATAGTCGTAGGCCCGGAAAATGTAGTAGGGCATGGCCTTAATATCAAGACCTGGTTGGCGAACGCCCCGTGGAATCCATTCATGCACAGGGGTAAAGTTGTTTGTTTCCATGAAATGTTCCACCATTGCTGCACCTTTTTGTGTACAGGCTAGTGACAGTAGCGGTTTATCCTTACAGTCCGCAAAAGTCCCTTCCAAGTCCTGCATAACCATCGCAAATCCCGAGTTGTCATGCCCCTCTTGTTGGGGCAGCATCAAATGCAATGCTGACGACGGATGAAATGCTATCTTACTTTTTATAGCCCCGATTCTACACATCCTACTCTCCCACCCTCTCCATTAATTGTTTAAAGCGCAGTGTTACCTATGTTATCCTTTCACCAGGACAAAAAAAAGGCCTAGCGTAAGAACCCCTGGTGTTGGGACCTTCCGCCGGGTCTTTTATACCCACGGTGTAGTGCTGTGCCACGCTGCACCTGTGTCGCTTGGTCCAGCCGCATTGCTGCGCGGAACCCTAGACACACTCCCTCAAAATTTAAACATTTGTACTTTGCAAAAACACACTGCTGTACACATGCCACGTTTGA
>Ga0316604_10000098_pt1 | contig 143749 bp, 155 predicted proteins | sample OWC_soil_day20_C_FD_207650 | JGI IMG/M metagenome (GOLD analysis project Ga0316604, IMG submission 207650) | Wetland soil microbial communities from Old Woman Creek delta, Ohio, United States - OWC_soil_day20_CT | ecosystem: Environmental > Terrestrial > Soil > Wetlands | place: USA: Ohio... | reverse complement strand
GCTTGCACTATGGCGATAGACCGCCTTCAGGCGGTGCCGATCCGTGGGAACGCGCATGCGTCCCCTAACAGCCGCTTTGAGCGGCCATAATCATAAAGCCCCCGGCTTTGCCGGGGGATACTTACTCACCGTGACGAGCCTGATGCCACTGGGGGTCGATAGGGTTTCAGAGTTGGTCAATTGCGGTACGCTACCCGCCAGAAGCTCATCCTCGTCCACCTCGGCGGCCGCGGCCACACGCTCGCCAAAGATCTCCCGAGCGCTCTTGCCGACGAAAGTGTCTCGCGAACAGCCGAAAAGCTGCTCGCCCGCCTGGTTCAGCAGGATGTATTTCCGGCTGACCGGATCCTTGGCGAATATTGCCGCTGGGACGCTCTCGACGATCGTGTCAAGAAACTCCCGCGTTGCCTCCAACTCCTCCGAGGCCCGTTTGCGATCGGTAACATCGATTGCGGTCACCAGAACCGCCTGCCGACCGTTGTGGATTTGTTGCCGGATAAATACCTCGACGTCGATCTCGGTGCCATCGGCCTTGAGATGCCTGAACAGCTGATTGCCGCTCTGCGTGTCGATCAGGTTGCGGATGGCTTCCAGCGCCCCGGCCCGGTATCGCTCTGGCCGCATTTCAAGAACGGTCATGTTCATGAACTGATGGAGGGTATAGCCGTAATGGGTCAGGGCTGCGCGATTGACCGCCAGAAACCGCAAGGTCTCAAAGTCGAATAGATACATGGGAACCGGACTGTCCTCGAACAGCAACCGGGAGGCCGCTTCCCGCCGTTTGAAGTCGCTGATTTCAATGCGAATGCCAACCCATCCGCCGCCCGCCAGACGGCTTTCTTCCACGCGGATCCAACGCCCATCGGCGCGATGCTGTTCTTCAACGCTGTTGGGGAGAGCGTGTCGCTTGAGACGGGCAGCGAGCCATTCTTCCTCTTGTCCAAGCGCGTCGACGTAGGCGCCCAGATCGAGGCCGCGGCGCAGCATCGCTTCAAAGCTGCAACCCTCGGCAATGAAGCCGTCAAGCTCTGGGTAGAGCTCGAGATAACGGCGGTTCCAGAGAACGATCCTGTCATTGACGTCAAATACGGCGATGCCTTCCGACGCCGCCTCGAGAACGGTGTTCAGATGGGAACTCTTGTCGGAAGCCTTTTCAAGAGCGGCCTTCAAACCATCGTAGGTTGACGCGACGGATTCCAACAGCGACGGGACGTCAACTTCGCCATCAGGACGTGTTGCCTCCGCGAACTGACGTGCCAACAGATCGCCCGTTCTGTCGGTTCCCTTCGATGAGACGTTTCCAGCATCCGAGCCTGGGCGGAGGGGGCTCTCCCGATCAAGTGTCAAGATCGAATGCTCCATCGGACCAAAAGGTTACCCATTGTTTTCTCGATGCCGGGCGTGAGCATTGTAACTTTACCTGGTGCAGGCAAGCGTCGGAACCGAATCCGATATCTCGCCCAAATCGGGGAACGATTAAGTGAGTGTGCCGAGTGCGCGGCTTCTCGTCGAGTGGGACGACACAGACCAAGACGATTTGCTGTCCGTTTTGCTGTTACTAGAGAACCGAGTCCGCCACGATTCGCTGCAAACCTGGTACGTTTTCCTTTATTACCATTTTCTGGGTGTAATCAATCCATCAGTCGTCATGGTAACTCTTGCCGCGATATGCGATGATATGTGTATAAATCAAAAATATATCGTGTATTGCATATATTAATCCATGAAATAACTTTGATGCGTCTTGCTTGCCGCTGAAATATTTTGCAAAGGAAATAGCTCTGTCCGATCTTTATGAACGGTTTGCCTAAGGGATCTGAGGGCGGTGTTTCAAACTGCTCCGGCATGAATTCCGCCGTTTGAATGGCGCCGGAGCGCTCACGTCGGCGCCTCCGAATGCAGCGCTCTAGGTCTTCTGATGGGGGCGTTTGAAAAGACGCTCCGGCAATCGGTCCGGTAGGGGATGAAAATTGCCAATCTCGCTGGCGCAAAGAAATTCCAGAACTGTCATCTCTGCTCGACGCATGGTGAAATTGGTTTCGGCAGCAGCGATGGGAACGGAAAATCGTTCTCCGGGCTGTCTAGGGCGCCAGGCGAGCGCCGGACGATCGAGCTGGGAGACATTTCATGAGCAAGTCGCTACATCCCGAGACCCTCGCGCTTCACGGTGGCAGTTTCCGCGCCGATCCAGGCACCGGCTCCGTTGCGGTGCCAATCCATCAGACAACGTCCTACCAGTTCCAGGATGCCGGTCATGCCGCCCGCCTGTTCGGGCTTGAGGAACTCGGCTTCATCTACACCCGCATTGGCAATCCGACACAGGATGCGCTCGAGACGCGTATTGCCGAGATCGAGGGCGGTGTCGCTGCCGTTGCCGTATCATCGGGGCAGGCGGCGACCACTTTTTCCATCCTCAACGTCGCCTCGGCCGGCGACAACATCGTCTCTTCGACCGATCTTTATGGCGGTACCTGGGCGCTGCTCGCCGATACGCTGCGCCAGTTGGGTATTGAGGTTCGCTTCGTCGATCCCTCTGATCCCGAGAACTTCCGCAAGGCGACCGACGATCGTACCCGCGCCTACTACGCCGAGCTTCTGCCCAACCCCAAGCTCAACGTTTTCCCGGTAAAGGAAGTGGCCGATATCGGTCGGCCGCTCGGCATTCCGCTGATCATCGACAACACGGCGGCGCCGCTGTTGTCCAAGCCGCTCAAGCATGGTGCCGCTGTGGTGGTCTATTCGGCCACCAAGTATATCGGTGGCCACGGCACTTCGATCGGTGGTCTGATCATTGACGGCGGCAACTTCGATTGGGAAGCTTTCCCCGAGCGGCAACCGCTGTTCAACACCCCAGACGCAGCCTATCACGGCGCGGTCTGGTCGCAGGCGGTGAAGCCGCTTGGCCCGATCGCCTATGCCATCCGCGCTCGCGTCAAGTTGTTGCGTGATCTCGGTTCTGCGCTGTCGCCGTTCAACGCCTTCCAGCTTATTCAGGGCCTCGAGACGCTGCCGCTCAGGATCCGCCAACACGTGGCCAATGCCGAGAAGGTGGCCGACTACCTGACCAAGCATAAAGACGTGACGCGCGTTATCTATCCCAAGCTGCAGACGGGTGAATTCCGGCGTCGTGCCGATACCTATCTCGAAGGTGGTTACGGTGCATTGATCGGCTTCGAGCTGAAAGGTGGCGTCGAGGCGGGCAAGAAATTCATCGATGCCCTGCAATTGTTCTACCACGTCGCCAACATCGGCGATGCCCGGTCGCTGGCTATCCATCCGGCCTCGACGACGCATTCGCAGCTGACGGCTGAGGAACAACTCAAGACCGGCGTTACGCCCGGTTACGTCCGTCTTTCGATCGGTATTGAGCATCCGGACGACATCATCGCCGATCTCGACCAGGCGCTCGCCGCCGCTTCAGCGCCGGTCGCCGTCGCCGCCGAGTGACCATGACAGGATGATGAGCGGGTCGGCGCCAGCACCTGCGGCGCCGACCTTTTACTGCACTACACGAAATAGTGGCTTTTCATTTCGGCGGTCTCATTCGAGAATGCCTCCAAAGTGCAGCGCAAGCGCGCCGCCGGGAGGATTGTCGATGCCAGCCTATCGCCCGCCCGTCATTCCGGCGTCCGAGATCACGCCGCGTTCCGTCTATCTCCGCCGCCGGGAGTTTATGGGGCTCATGGCCGGGGCGGGGCTGGCGCTTGGCGTCGGCGACGCTCGCGCCGAGGCACCGGCAACAGTGCCACTCAAGACGGTTCCAGGATCCTATAAGGTGGGCGAGCCGCTCACGTCCCGCGACGACGTGACCACCTACAACAATTATTATGAGTTTGGCACCGACAAGGCCGATCCGTCTCGCCATTCGGGCGACTTCAAGCCGCGTCCCTGGACGATCACCGTCGATGGGCTGGTCGGCAAACCGCAAACCTTCGATGTCGACAAGCTGATCGCCGACTTGCCTGTCGAAGAACGCATTTATCGCATGCGTTGCGTCGAGGCGTGGTCGATGGTGATCCCGTGGGACGGAATTCCGCTGAAAGCACTTCTCGACAAGGTAGAGCCACAGGGCTCGGCGAAGTTCGTCGCTTTTGAAACGGTGGTGCGGCCGAAGGAAATGCCGGGACAATCGGGCTACTTGCAGCCGATGCCTTGGCCCTATGTGGAAGGCTTGCGCCTTGATGAGGCGATGCATCCGCTGACCATTCTGGCCGTCGGTCTCTACGGTGAGACGCTGCCCAACCAGAATGGCGCGCCCATTCGCCTTGTCGTGCCCTGGAAGTATGGTTTCAAGGGCATCAAGTCGATCGTCCGCATTTCGCTTGTCGAAAAGCAGCCGCCCAATTCCTGGAATTCGCTGCAGGCCAACGAGTATGGCTTCTATGCCAACGTCAATCCGGGGGTCGATCATCCCCGTTGGAGCCAGGCGACCGAGCGGCGCATTGGTGCGAGCGGCTTCTTCGGCTCGGGCCGGCGGCCGACACTGATGTTCAACGGCTATGCCGACGAGGTCGCGAGCCTTTACGCCGGCATGGATATCAGGGCCAACTATTGATGGCGATGGCTCGGTCGCCTTTTGTCGATCGTCTCACCGGCTGGGGCATCTACGTCATAGGCTTCGTGCCGGCGGCGGCGAGCTTCTGGCTCGGCGCGACCGGCGGTCTCGGCGCCGATCCGGTCCGCGCTTTCGAACAGACACTCGGTCTCTGGGCGTTGCGGTTTCTGATCCTGACGCTTGCCATCACACCGCTTCGCCAGCTGGCCGGCGTCAATCTTCTGCGCTTTCGCCGTGCCCTTGGTCTGTTGGCCTTTTGGTACGCGGCGATGCATTTCACGGTCTATCTGACGCTCGATCGCGGCCTCATCTGGAGCACCATCATTCCCGATATTGCGCGGCGACCGTTCATCACGCTGGGTTTTGCTGCGCTGGTGCTGCTTGTGCCGTTGGCACTGACTTCCAATCGCTTGTCGATCCGTCATCTGGGGAAGAACTGGCGGCTGTTGCACCGGCTGGTGTACGTTGCCGTCTCGCTTGCCGGTGTTCATTATCTCCTGGCGACCAAGGTTCTCGATCTCACGCAGGTCGTCCACATCGGACTCGTGGTCCTGCTGCTTGGCTATCGCCTCGTGCGCAGCCTGATCCCGCGTCCTGAGCGCCGCGCCGCCTGAACGGGCGTGGTGAATACAAAAAGGGCGTCCGGAAGCGATGTCCGGACGCCCTTGTCTCCTCCCGGCCGGCCGCCTATCGGAGGACTGGCGGCCACGCCCTTTCAGCAGACCGATCGGCCCGCTTCAAGCTCGGAAATCATGTTGACGCGGCGCGCGTGACGACCGCCTTCGAACTCGGCATTGAGGAACTCGTCGACAATCATCAGCGCCAGATCCACGCCGACGACGCGGGCGCCGAAGGCCAGCATGTTGGCATTGTTGTGCTGGCGCGACAGCTTGGCGGTATAGGGCTCGGAGCAGACGACGCAACGAATGCCGGCGAGCTTGTTGGCCGCGAGCGAAATGCCGAAACCGGTGCCGCAGATGGCGATACCAAGCTGCGCGTCGCCAGCCAGCACAACCCGCGCCGCCTTCTCGCCCCACTTGGGATAGTCGGTGCTTTCCGTCGACATCGGGCCGACGTCCTGGACCTCAAAGCCGCGCGCCTCGAGATGGGCAATGACGGCCTTCCTGAGATCGATGGCAGTGTGATCGGAGGTGGTGACGATCTTGATTTTTTCGCTCATGGCTCGGCGCCCATGCTGTTGTCGAACTCTCCGGCGCTGGGAAATGCCCGAGAAAGTTTGCCTCCCCTAGCACCTATGTATGACAAATTCCAGCTTTCACACTGCCGGTAACCTCTTCGTGCCAATACGCACGCCACGAGCCGTTCGTTCGAATGGCAGCGCAGTGGCGATCTTACGAGACGGCTTCATCGACGGTCATCAGATGAACGACGAGGGTGGTTCCCGCCTTGTCAATTCTGAGATGCACTTCGTCCTGCTGGTGGCATTCGATCAGCTCGTCCTGCTCAGCGCGAAGCGTTATGCCGCCGGCTTTGGCGGTAACACCGCCGCGCAGTGCCAGAACATAGGCGAGAGGGGCGGCCACGGCACCGCTCCGGGCAACCTCGACCTTGGCCGTTATTCTTTTGCGTGCCGTCATCACGTTGAAGTCGCGGGACGGACCGTGGACGGTGGTGGCAGCCGTCGACCAATCACCGGAAAAGGCCAGCGGCTCCAACGGGCGAAGCGACACCGGCGGCCGTGCACCGCCAAAATCGAGGTCGAAGCCTTCGCCCTCGATGAGCGTGATCATCCGGTCGATGCCAGGCAGAGACGAGAAGGGACCGGGTTCGACGACGTCGGCGATCGACAGCCGCCAGAGCAGGGCGCCGGCTGCGTCATCGCGGCGGACAAGCTCCAGCGTCGTGCCGCGACCGTTTGCCCATGACAGACGGCGGAAGTCGGCGGCCGTCAGAAGCCGGAGGCTCATTTTCCCAGCATCGGTAGGTCGAGTTGCTTTTCGCGGGCGCACTCGATGGCGATATCGTAGCCGGCGTCGGCGTGGCGCATGACGCCGGTCGCCGGGTCGTTGTGAAGGACGCGGGCGATGCGGCGGTCGGCGTCCTCGCTGCCGTCGCAGACGATGACCATGCCGGCGTGCTGCGAGAACCCCATGCCGACGCCGCCGCCGTGGTGGAGCGACACCCAGGTGGCACCCGAGGCCGTGTTGAGGAGAGCGTTGAGCAGCGGCCAGTCGGAGACGGCGTCCGAGCCGTCGCGCATGGCTTCCGTCTCGCGGTTGGGCGATGCGACCGAGCCGCTGTCGAGGTGGTCGCGGCCGATGACGATGGGTGCCTTGAGAATGCCCTGCCGGACCATCTCGTTGAAGGCGAGGCCGAGCCGGGCACGAGCGCCGAGACCGACCCAGCAAATGCGCGCCGGCAAGCCCTGGAAGGCGATACGCTCGGCGGCCATGTCCAGCCAGTTATGCAGGTGCGGGTTATCGGGGATCAGTTCTTTCACCTTGGCGTCGGTGGCATGGATGTCGGCCGGATCGCCCGACAGCGCTGCCCAGCGGAACGGGCCGATGCCACGGCAGAACAGTGGCCGGATATAGGCCGGAACAAAGCCGGGGAAAGCGAAGGCATTCTGCTCGCCGGCGTCGAAGGCGCGCTGGCGGATGTTGTTGCCGTAGTCGAACACCGGCACGCCCAACGCCTGGAAGTCGAGCATGGCGCGGACGTGCTGCCGCATCGATGCCGTGGCTGCGGCGATCACCACCTCGGGCTCCACCTTGGCGCGGGCGCGATACTCGTCCCAGGTCCAGCCGGACGGCAGGTAGCCGTTGAGTGGGTCGTGAGCGGAGGTCTGGTCGGTGACGAGATCGGGCCGCACGCCGCGTCGCACCAGTTCCGGCAATATGTTGGCGGCATTGCCGAGCAGGGCGATGGAGACGGCCTCGCCCTTGCCGGTGTGCTCGGCGATCAGCCGCAATGCGTCGTCGAGGTCTTTGGCCTGCTTGTCGACGTAGCGGGTACGCAGGCGGAAATCGATGCGCGACTGCTGGCATTCGATATTGAGCGAGGAGGCGCCGGCCATGGCGGCGGCGAGCGGTTGGGCGCCACCCATGCCGCCGAGGCCCGCCGTCAAGACCCATCGTCCTTTGAGATTGCCGTCATAGTGCTGGCGGCCGGCTTCCACGAAGGTTTCGTAGGTGCCTTGCACGATGCCCTGCGCGCCGATGTAGATCCATGAGCCGGCCGTCATCTGGCCGTACATCATCAGTCCCTCGGCATCGAGCTTGTTGAAGTGTTCCCAGTTTGCCCAATGCGGTACGAGATTGGAATTGGCGATCAGCACGCGTGGCGCGTCCTTGTGGGTCCGAAATACGCCCACCGGTTTGCCTGACTGGATAAGCAACGTCTCGTCGTCTTCGAGGCGCTCGAGGGTACTGACGATCGTATCGAAGCATTCCCAATCGCGAGCGGCGCGACCGATACCTCCATAGACAACCAGCTCCTTGGGGTTCTCGGCGACGTCAGGATCGAGGTTGTTCATCAGCATGCGGAGCGGCGCTTCCGTCTGCCAGCTCTTAGCCCGAAGCGTCGTGCCCCGGGGCGCGCGGATTTCAACGTCACGATATCGCGTGTTGCTCGGCATGGTGATCCCCTATCTTGTCTATACAAGACAGAAAGCACTGGACGAATAGCGAGTCAATGAAAAAGGACTTTGTCGCCGAGCCATGACATATCCTCTTCGAGGGGAGGTCCCGGCACTCTCGCTCAGGCTACGCTGGCGCCCTCGCGGCTCTCGATGCGGCTGCGCCCGCCGGGCATGAGAAGTCTCACCGAGGTGACGATGCGTTCGCCGGAGAAGGTGCGGCGTCGGATCAGCAGACAAGGATCGCTGCGGGCGATGGCCAGCAGCTTGGCTTCCCAGGGGGCCGGCAGAACGGCTTCGACGGTGTGCTCGACCGTTGTCCACGGCGCAACGGCGCTCAGGTAGCTGTTGGGCGTGCGGGTTGAGAAATCCTGGCTGAGATAGTCCGGCGCCAGAGCCGGGTTCACGTAGCGGTCTTCCAACTGAACGGGAATGTCGTTTTCGAGGTGGATCACCAGCGAGTGGAAGACCGCGGCACCGAGTTCGACGCCGAGTTCATCGGCGAGTTCTGGTGTCGCCTTCAGTTCGTCCTTCATCACCGTCTGCGCCGCGTGGGCATGGCCACGCTCGCGGATCTCGTCGGCGATATTGCGCACCTTGAACACCGACGTCTGGCTCTTGCCCTCGGCGACGAAGGTGCCCAGCCCCTGGATCCGCAGCAGGACGCCGTCTGCCGCCAGTTCGCGCAATGCCCTGTTGATGGTCATGCGGCTGAGGCCGAGCGTCGCGACCAGCTCGTTTTCGGAGGGAATGCGGTGGCGAGGCGGCCATTCGCCGCTGCCGATGCGGGCAAGGATCATCTGCTTGACCATCGCATAATGCGGGGGAGTCCCGCTGGGACGCTCAGTGACGTCGCTCATTTTCTAGGCACTCCCCAAAATTGGTCAGAGACGATTGAATTCGGCTTGCGAGCTAAGAAATTTCCTCTACAGTGCTTGTATGTACAAGTGTGAGGTTTCGCGAACAAGATGGTAACAGATAACCATCAATTGCTATTCGCCGAAAGAGCCTTGCTGGCGGATGGTTGGGCCGACGATGTCGTGTTCGCCATTGGCGCCGATGGCCGAATCGCCTCGATCGAGCCGGGGGCGCCGGCGACGGGCGCCAGACGCCTCGGCGGCCCTGTCGTGCCGGCCGTTGCCAACCTGCATTCCCACGCCTTCCAACGTGCCATGGCTGGCCTGACGGAAGTGGCCGGGCAGGGCGATGACAGTTTTTGGACATGGCGCGAGGAGATGTATCGGCTGGTGTCGCTACTGACACCTGACGATGTCATGGCGATCGCCGCCAAGCTGCAGATCGAGCTCCTGAAGGGCGGGTTCGGGCGTGTTGCCGAGTTTCATTATTTGCATCACGGCACGGACGGTCGCCCCTATGTCGAACCGGCTGAGATGTCGCTGGCTATCCTGCGGGCGGCGGAGATGTCGGGCATCGGCCTGACGTTGTTGCCGGTCTTCTATGCTCACTCGGACTTCGGAGGGGTTGCGCCGACGTCCGGTCAGCGCCGGTTCATCCACGATGTCGATGGCTTCTTGACACTGCTTCACGGCCTCGTCGTTCCTTGCCGGTCGGCGGGGGTACGGCTTGGCCTGGCCTTTCACTCGCTGAGGGCTGTGACCGGCGACGAAATCGCTGCCATCATGCGGGCGGTGCCGGAGCACGCGCCGATCCACATCCACGTGGCGGAGCAGGAGCGCGAGGTGGCCGCCTCGATCGCCCATTCGGGCCGGCGGCCAGTCGAGCGGCTTTATGATATCGCCGATGTCGACGAGCGCTGGTGCCTTATCCATGCCACCCATGTCACCGAAACGGAGGTGGCGATGATTGCCGGCTCGGGCGCCGTCGCCGGCCTTTGTCCGACGACCGAGGCGGATCTTGGAGATGGCATCTTCCCGGCGTCCGATTTTCTCGCCTCAGGCGGGTGTTTCGGCATCGGTACCGACAGCCATGTTGCCACATCGGTGGCCGACGAATTGCGCCTTCTGGAATTTGGCCAACGACTGCGCGATCGTCGTCGCAATCGGCTGGCCGGCCGGCCCGGAGCCTCGGTTGGTCGTACGCTGTTCGAAGGCGTGCTTGCCGGCGGCATTCGCGCGGCGGGCACCCAAGGATCAGGGCTTTCCGTGGGCGCGCCGGCGGATATGGTGGTGCTAGACAGCCGCTCGCCCTATCTCGCCTCCGTAGAGGGCGATGCTATTGTCGATCGCTGGATATTTGGTGGCATCGGGCCGGCGGTTCGTGACGTGATGATTGGCGGTCGCTGGCTGATCGAGGATGGCCGCCACGCACAAGAGGAAGAGATCGACCGCGCGTTTGCCGCTGCCCTTGCCCGCCTTAAGGCATGATATGTTTTTCAAGAGGCCGCTTGCCACGGCGGGAAGAAATTAAGAAGAAGCCGGAGTGCTTCGAAAAACCAGAGGAGAACACCATGAACATTCGTAGTCTCGTTGCCGCGTCCGCCTTGTTCGCCGCGCTGGCCCTGCCGGCGTCGGCCAAGGATTGGAAGGAAGTGACCATTGCGCTGGAAGGCGCTTACGCGCCGTGGAACCTCACGGACGCCAGCGGCAAGATCGTCGGCTTCGAGCCGGATCTCACCGAATATCTTTGCGCCCATGCCAAGCTGAAGTGCACGCTGATCTCGCAGGATTGGGACGGCATGATCACGGCGCTGAATGCCGGCAAGTTCGATGTCATCATGGACGCGCTGTCGATCACCCCGGAACGCGAGGAAGTGATCGATTTCTCGGTTCCCTACGCGGCGACGCCGGCCGTGTTCGCCGCGCCGAAGGATGGCGAACTTGCCAACCTCACCGGTACCGGCGCGGTGATCAAGCTTGCGACGACCAAGGACGGCGCCGATGCCATTGCGCCACTCAAAAAGGCGCTGACCGGCAAGACCATCGGCATTCAGGCGTCGACCGTTTATGCCGGCTTCATCTACGACAACTTCAAGGATGTCGCCGAGATCAAGGAATACAAGACCTCGGCCGAGCGCGACCTCGATCTGTCGGCCGGCCGTATCGACGCGGGCTTTGACGACGCCACCTATTTCCTCGGCGCCTTCGCCAGTGCCGACAATGCCAACCTCGCCTTCACCGGTCCGGAGATTACCGGTCAGGTCTGGGGCGAGGGCGAAGGCCTTGGCATCCGCAAGTCCGATCCGGAGCTGAAGGCGCTGTTCGACGAGGCGATCAAGGCCGCCATCGCCGACGGGACCGTGAAGAAGCTGTCGGAGAAGTGGCTCAAGGTCGACGTCACCCCCTGATGCGCTCAGGATGCTCCCGGATCTAGCCGCGTCACATGTGATCGTCTAGACCTCCGGGAGCGCCCGACGGAGAGCCTTGATGTCCTGGATTGACCTGATCGGCTTCGGCGAACAAGGCCGGGGCGCTATCCTGCTGTGGGCAACGTGCATGACGCTGGCCGTCACCGCTGCCTCGCTGTGCGTCGGGGCGGCGTTTGGTGCCGTCATCGCGGCAGCCAAACTGTCAGCGTCGCGACCGGCGCGCTGGCTTGGCGATGCTTACACGACGATATTTCGGGGCGCACCTGAGCTTCTGGTCATCTACCTCGTTTACTTCGGCGGTTCGCAGGCGGTCACCGCGGTTGGTAAGCTGCTCAACTACGAGGGCTTCCTCGGGTTGCCATCCTTTCTCGCCGGTGCCGTCGCCGTCGGTCTGATCTCCGGCGCCTACCAGGCGGAAGTTTATCGCGGTGCCTATCAGGCCGTCGCGCGCGGCGAGATCGACGCTGCCCGCTCGATCGGCATGGGAACGCTGCTGCGCTTTCGCCGTATCCTTGCGCCGCAGATCCTGCGGTTCTCTCTGCCGGGCCTTGGCAATGTCTGGCAGCTCAGTCTCAAGGACTCGACGCTGATATCGGTGACCGGGCTTGCCGAGTTGATGAGGACGTCGCAGATCGCCGCCGGGTCCACCAAGCAGTATTTCCTGTTCTTCGTGGTTGGCGGAGCGCTCTACCTCGTGCTGACCACGCTGTCCGACCGCATTTTCAATTTCGCCGAGCGGCGGGTGGCGCGAAGCTTCCGCAACAGTCTCGGCCGGCGCTAGGAAGGAGGGCACCATGGGTTTCGATGTCGCCTTCCTCTGGTCGACCTTCGTCAAGCTGGGCAGCGCCGTGCCGATGACGCTGGGACTATTCGCCGCTTCGGTCAGCCTCGGTGCGCTGTTCGCGCTTGGCATCACCTATTGCCGGGTATCCGGCGGTGTGCTGCTGTCGGCCTTTGGCCGCGCCTACATCTTCGTGTTTCGCGGCTCGCCGCTCTTGATCCAGATGTTCCTGATTTATTACGGTCTTGGCCAGTTCCCGGCCGTCCGTCACAGCCTGTTCTGGCCGGTGCTGCGCGACCCGTTCTCCTGCGCGGTGCTGGCGCTGGCTTTCTGCACCGCCGGCTATCAGGCGGAGATCATGCGCGGCGGTTTGCAGGCCGTCCCCGCCCGGGAGATCGAGGCGGGCAGGGCGGCTGGTATGTCGGGCCTGTTGCTGTTCCGGCGCATCATCGCGCCGATTGCCATCCGGCAGGCGCTGCCGGCCTATTCGACCGAGATCATCCTGATGGTGAAATCGACGGCGCTTGCCAGCCTCGTCACCGTCTGGGAAGTGACCGGCACGGCACAGCGGCTCATCTCGCAGACCTATCGCACCATGGAGGTGTTCCTGGTCGCGACGCTGATCTATCTTCTCATCAATTTCATCATTGTCCGCCTGATGGCGCTCGTCGAATACCGACTGTCGCCGCACCTCAGGGAGCGGCCGGTCACGGCAAACAGCGGCGGACGCCAGGGAGAGGTTCATGGCTGACGCCCCGGTACCGGCAATTTCGGTCCGCAACATCCACAAGTCCTTCGGCCAGCACGAGGTTCTGCGCGGCATTTCGCTCGATGCCCAAGATGGCGACGTGATCTCCATTCTGGGCGCCTCCGGCTCCGGCAAGAGCACCTTCCTGCGCTGCATCAACCTTCTGGAGACGCCGGACGAGGGCGAAATCACCGTGGCGGGCGAAGCCATCGCCATGAAGCGGAACCGGGCGGGATCGCTGGTGCCGGCCGACCGCAAGCAGGTCGACCGGATCCGCTCCGAGCTCGCCATGGTGTTCCAGAGCTTCAATCTCTGGTCCCACATGACGGTGCTGCAGAACCTGATCGAGGGGCCGGTGCACGTCCTGAAGCGTCCGAAGGCCGAGTGCATCGCGGAAGCGGAGGCGCTGCTCGAAAAAGTCGGCCTTGCCGAGCGGCGCAACTATTATCCCGCCCACCTCTCCGGCGGTCAGCAACAGCGTGCCGCCATCGCCCGGGCGCTGGCCATGCAGCCGAAGGCGCTGCTATTTGACGAACCCACCTCGGCGCTCGATCCGGAACTGGTGGGCGAAGTGCTGAAGGTCATGCGGGCGCTTGCCGAGGAAGGGCGGACCATGCTGGTGGTCACCCATGAGATGGCCTTCGCCCGCAACGTCTCGGATCGGGTGATGTTCCTGCACGAGGGCATCGTTGAGGCAGACGGCGCGCCGGAGGACATCTTCACCAACTCCGATTCCGAGCGCTTCCGCCAGTTCATTGGTAACTTCCAGGCCTGAGGACGGCATGCCTGAGAACATCAAGACTGGCATCGTCGTCGATACCCATCTCGGCTGGCGCGACGTCGCAGCCGTTGCCGAGGGCGCTCGTCTCCAGCTTTCCGAAGCGGCCAAACGGCGCATCATCGATGCCCGTGCCGTTGTCGAAGCGATCGTCGACCGCGGCATTCGCGCCTATGGCGTCAATACCGGCGTTGGCGCTCTCTGCGACGTGGTGGTCGATCGGCCGCTGCAACGGCAGCTCTCACACAACATCCTGATGAGCCACGCCACCGGGATCGGCGCGCCGCTTGGCGTCGTCGAGACACGAGCGATTATGGCGACGGCAGTCAGCAACTATGCGCTTGGCTATTCCGGTGTCAGGCTGGAGGTGGTCGAGGCGCTGGCCGGACTGCTCAACGCCGACGTGACGCCACTGGTGCCGGCCAAGGGATCGGTCGGATACCTGAGCCATATGGCGCATATCGCCCTCGTGCTGATCGGCTCTGGTCGGGCGCGGGTAGGAGACAAGATCGTCGGAGGAGCCGAAGCACTCGCGGCGGCCGGTCTTGCCCCGCAGGAACTGGGTGCCAAGGAAGGGCTGTCACTGGTCAATGGCATTCCCTGCGCCACCGGTTTGGCATCGCTGGCTTTGAAGCGATCCGAGCAACTCCTCGACTGGGCCGATGCCACCGCCGCGCTGACCATCGAGGCGCTGATGGGCAATCCGGCGGCCTTCGATCCGGTGGCGCTGTCACTTCGGGCGTCGCCCTCGCTTCAGACGGTCGGTGCCGCATTGCGCGACCGGCTTGCCGGGAGCGGCATTATCGCTGCCGGAGCCGGTCGCAAGACACAGGACGCCTTGTCTCTGCGGGCGGTGCCGCACGTGCATGGCGCGGCGCGTGACGCCTTTGCCTCCGCCGCCGACGTGGTGGCGCGGGAACTGGCGTCGGTGTCGGACAACCCCGCCATCGTCGGCACGCCGGAAGCCCCCGGCGTTCATTCGGAAGCACACGCCGTCGGTGCCGCCGTGGGCCTCGCGCTTGACCAGTTGGCAGTCGCGGTTGCCGAGGTGGCAGCGATGGCCGAGCGACGCCTCGACCGTCTGGTCAATCCGCTGGTCAGCGGGTTGCCGGCCTTCCTCGCCGCCGACAGCGGCGTCAGCTCTGGTTTCATGATCGCCCAATATGCGGCGGTATCGCTGGTCAACGAAAACCGGCGCCTGTCGCTTCCAGCTAGCCTCGACGGTGGCATCACTTCGGCGCTGCAGGAGGATCACCTCAGCCACGCGACGCCGGCGTCGTTGAAGGCGCTGACGGTGATCGAAAATGCCGAGGCTATCCTCGGAATCGAGCTCTTGGCGGCAGGTCAGGCGCATGAATTTCGGCATGAAGGACGTGCGCCCGGCACAGAGCGCCTCTATCGTCAGATACGCGGCATCGTTCCAAGCTATGCCGACGATCGTCCCCTCGCGGATGACATGGCTTCGTCAGCTGATCTGATAAGGGCGAATTCGCCAGCCTGAATTTCACAATGGCCTGCTATTGCGCAGGCCGATGTGCCGTATGAGAAAAATTAAATAATACATTGAAATATAACAACTTAATATTGTTCTTAATGTATTGAATCCGTCTCGTATGAAGCTTCCTTCGTGTAGTGATTCATGTGCATTCGGAATATGAATCATGCTGCTTCATGTTGTGAATCACGGTGAGCGCGTTGTGCGTGGCCAATGCATATCTGCGAGTGACTCGCAAAAACACCAAGGATGCTATTGACAGGCACCCCCTAAATGTTGAAAGCAATAGTCATCTTATTGATCGGCAGGAGACTGGGGTGCTTGCGCCATTTCTTATCATGCTGCGCGAGGGCATAGAGGCCGCGCTGGTGACCGGAATCATCGCGAGCTATCTCAAGCAGACGGGGCGGGGCGCTTTCCTGCCGGTGGTTTGGGTCGGTGTGCTTCTCGCCGTTGCGCTGTCGTTGTTCGCCGGCGCCGTCCTTCAGCTGATGGCCGCCGAGTTTCCTCAGAAGGCGCAGGAGCTGTTCGAGGCGATCATCGGCTTTGTGGCAGTGATCGTTCTGGTCAGTATGGTGTTCTGGATGCGGCGTGCCGCCCGTTCGATCAAGGGCGAACTGCACGGGGCGATCGATGCTGCCATGCGGGCGCCTAAGGGCGCCACCTGGGCGCTGATCGGCATGACCTTCTTTGCGGTGGGACGCGAAGGACTCGAATCCGTTTTCTTTCTGCTCGCCGTTTTTCAGCAAAGCCCGGGCGCCGCGGCGCCGGTCGGGGCTCTCCTCGGTCTGCTGGTTGCTGTCGCTCTGGGTTATGCGCTCTATCGCGGTGGTATCCGCCTCGATCTCAGGCGCTTCTTCCGCTGGACGGGCATCTTCATTCTGGTCGTTGCGGCCGGGCTTGCCGCCGCCAGCCTGCGCAGCTTGCATGAGGCAGGCATCTGGAACCTCCTCCAGGCGCGCGTCTACGATCTATCCGACACGCTGCCGGTGTCGAGCGTCCTCGGCACCATTCTGTCCGGCGTGTTCAACTATCAGGAAGCGCCGACGATCGGCGAGGCGGGACTGTATGTCGTCCTCCTCGTCGTGACGCTGACGCTGTTTCTGAAACCCGAACGAGCGGCCTTTTTCAGGCCGGCGGTGAGCGAGAGCGAGAAGGGGTAACAATGTCTTCGCCTGATCCGCAACGCGCCGGCGTCCCGTCGTCGCGACTGATAACGGCTGCCCTCTTGGGAGCGGGCGTGTTGGCGCTCGCCGCTGGCGGCGCGTTCTATCTGGCCTCGCAGAAGGCATCACGGCCGGTCGAGGCGGGTGCCATTGCCGTTCGCGTCGGTGACAAGACCTGCGAGCCCATGAACCTGACGGTGCCGGCTGGCCGCAACGTGTTCGAGATCGAGAATGCCTCGAACCGGCCGCTCGAATGGGAAATCCTCGATGGCGTGATGGTCATCGAGGAGCGCGAGAATATCGCCCCCGGTTTCCGGTCGCAGCTCGCGGCGCGCCTCAAGCCCGGTGTCTACGACATCACCTGCGGTCTTTTGTCGAATCCGCGCGGCAAACTGACGGTAACCGCCTCTGCGCACTCGGACGCCGAGAAGGCAAAGCCGCCGCTCAAGGCTTTCATTGGCCCGCTGTCGGAATACAAGGTCTACCTCGCCCTGCAGTCGGGACAGTTGATCCAGGCGACAAAGGCGCTCGCGACGGCGGTGGAGGCGGGCGACCTCGCCGCCGGGCGTACCGCCTATGGGGCAGCCCGGACCGCTTACCGGCACGTCGAGGCGGTGAGTGGTCGCATCGCCGATATCGAAAATGCCATCGATCCGGTGGCCGCTTATCTCGCGGGCCGCGAGCAGGATCCGGCCTTCACCGGCTTCCATCGCGTGGAGTTCGGCTTGTGGCGGCAGAGCGTGACCACCAACCTCAAGCCGATCGCCGACAAGCTGGCCGCCGACACGATAGCCCTCCGGGACCGCCTCAAGGCCGTGAAGTTCGCGCCGGCCGATCTTGCCGGCAATGCGGCGCGCGAGGTACGCCGGCTCGCCGAGGGGCCGGTGATCTCCGGCGACAGTCTTTATGCTGGCGACGACCTCGCCGAATTCGTCGCCGCTGTCGACGGGATCGAGAAGCCGGTGTCGCTGTTGCTGCCCCTTGCTACCGAGTCGTCACCCGACGTGGCCAAGGCGGTGAATGATGCCTTCGCGGCGGCGAGGGCCGAAATCGGTAGGCTCGCCGGATCAGGCCCCGCGCCTGTCCTCTATTCCGAGGTGCCACCTGACGCCCGCAAGGCGCTCTCTGCCACGTTCGTCGCGCTCGCTGGCGCCATCGACCGGATCAATCCGGCGCTTGGGTTGGAGTAAGAAGAATGCTCGATCCGAAGGATCTCCGCCGTCCCTCCCTCTCTCTCGATCGCCGCCGGTTGCTGAAGGGGCTCGGCGCCACGGCAATCGGCGGTTCGTTCGCCGGTGTCGCCAAGGCTGAAACCTTACATCACTCGGTCGCCGATGCCCCGGTCGCCAACGCGACGAACCAGATCGACAGCGTTCCCTGTCTCGGCGTTCATCAAGCTGGCATCGTCAATGCACGCCCGGCCAATGGCATGGTGGCGAGCTTCGACGTGTTGGCCAAGGACGCCGGCGAGCTCGAGACGCTGTTTCGTGACCTGACGGCGCGTATCGCCTTCCTCACTGTGGGCGGCCCGGTGCCCGTACTCGACCCAAAGCTGCCCCCCGCCGACTCCGGTCTGCTGGGGCCGATGGTGCGGCCCGATAACCTGACGATCACCGTGTCGCTTGGCGCCTCGCTGTTCGACGAACGGCCGTGGCTCGCCCCCTTGAAGCCGAAGCATCTTCAGCGGATGACGCGTTTCTCCAATGATGCGCTCGACGCCGAAATCTGCCACGGCGACCTGACGGTTCAGATCTGCGCCAACACACAGGACACGACGATCCACGCGCTCCGGGACATCATCAAGGCATCGAGCCGCCAGATGATCCTGAAGTGGAAGCAGGAAGGCAACGTGCCGGTAATTACGCCGGGGCCGGATGGCCGCGCCGAGAGCGCCCGCAATTTCCTCGGATTCCGCGACGGTACCGCCAATCCCAACTCGTCGGATGCCACCGAGATGGATCGCGTGGTCTGGGTGGGACCGGAGGATGGCGAGCCTGTCTGGGCAGTGGGCGGCAGCTACCAGGTGGTTCGCATCATCCGCAACTTCGTCGAACGCTGGGACCGTACGCCATTCGGTGAGCAGGAGCGTATCATCGGCCGCACCAAGATGAGTGGCGCGCCGCTCGATCGCCGGGATGGCCACGAGTTTGACGTGCCTGATTACGCCGCCGATCCCGAGGGCAAAGCAACGCCCTTGGACGCCCACATTCGCCTTGCCAATGCCCGCGACGAGGCCTCGAAAGCGCATACGATCCTGCGGCGACCGTTCAACTACTCCAACGGTGTCACCCGCTCAGGCCAGCTCGACCAGGGGCTGCTGTTCATTTGCTACCAGGCGAACCTCGAACGAGGCTTCATCACCGTGCAGCGCAAGCTCAACGGCGAGCCGCTCGAAGAATATCTCAAGCCGGTTGGCGGCGGCTATTTCTACACGCTTCCCGGAATTCGCGACGCTTCCGATTATCTCGGCAGTTCGCTGATCGCTGCTGCGCGCGGCGCCTGATCTCATAGCCATTTCATAAAGGGAGACCGAAACATGCGTATTTGCGGCCTCGTCGGCGCTACGGCACTGACGCTCATCCTCTCGTCTGGCGCCTTCGCCCAAGAGGCCAGCCTCGATCTCGTTGAGCCGATCGCCGAGTATAAAATCTACGTCTCGGAGCAGGTCGCCAAGCTCGTGGAGGACACCACTGCCTTTACCGCTGCCGTCAAGGCTGGTGAGGTGGACAAGGCCAAGGCTCTGTTCGCGCCGACGCGCGTTTCCTACGAGGCGATCGAGCCGATCGCCGAACTGTTCTCCGACCTCGACGTTTCCATCGACTCGCGTGCCGACGACTATGAGAAGGCCGAGGCGGACCCGGAATTCCCAGGATTCCATCGTATCGAATACGGCCTATGGGAGAAGAATTCGACCGAGGGACTGGCGCCAGTGGCCGACAAGCTGCTCGCCGATGTCAAGGCGCTCGAAGGCCGCATCGCCTCGCTGACCTTCCCGCCCGAGAAGGTGGTCGGTGGGGCCGCCGTGCTGATGGAAGAAGTGGCGGCCACCAAGATTTCCGGCGAGGAAGACCGCTACAGCCATACCGATCTCTGGGACTTCCGCGGCAACTTCGACGGTGCGCGCAAGATTGTCGAGCTGGTGCGGCCGCTGATCGCCGCCAAGGAAGCCGATTTCCTAAAGACGGTGGACGCCAACTTTAACACCGTCGATACGACGCTCGTCAAATACGAGGACGGCGAGGGTTACGTCGCCTATGACAAGCTGTCCGAGGATGATCGCAAGGTGCTGGCGGCGGCGGTCAACACGCTGGCCGAGGACCTGTCGACCCTGCGCGGCAAGCTCGGGCTTGATTGACGTCGGATTTCCGGATTGAGGAAGGCGGCGGTCCATCGAGGCCGCCGTCTTGGTTTGCGGGGCGATCAAGCGGCCTTGATCTTGTCCAACGTGGCCAGCGCTTCGATGCAGGCCGCCGCCGCCTCGCGGCCCTTGTTGGCGGCGTCATCGCGGCTGCGCACCAAGGCTTGCTCGTCGGTGTAGGTGGTGAGAATGCCGAAGGTGATCGGCACGCCGGTGGCAAGCGTCGCTTGCATCAGGCCGGTGGCGGCGCCGAGGCTGATGAACTCGAAATGCGCCGTGTCGCCCTTGATGACGCAGCCGAGGCAGATCACGCCGGCGTAGCGGCCGTTTTTGGCCAGTGTCTGGGCGAGAAGCGGGATCTCGAACGCGCCTGGTGCCGAGAAGATATCGGCGTCATGCAACGGCACGCCGCGTTGTTCAAGTTCATGGCGCGTGCCGGCAAGCAGACCGCCGGTGACCTCCGGATTGAACTGGCTGACGACGACGGCAAGGCGCGGCGGGGTGGGGGATATTGTCATTGGGTCCTCAGGAGTCATGCTGGCAGAGGCTGTGGCCGAAGCGCTTGCCCTTGGTGGCGAGGTAATTGCGGTTGAACGGATTGGGCGGGATGATCAGCGGCACTTGCCCTGCCACCTCGATGCCATAACCGGTGAGGGCATCGGCCTTGGCCGGATTGTTGGACAGAAGCCGCAGCCGGTCGATGCCGAGCATCTTCAGGATCTGCGCCGCGATCCCGTAGTGGCGGGCATCGGCCGGCAGGCCGAGGGCGGTGTTGGCATCGAGCGTGTCGAGGCCGCCGTCCTGTAGCGCATAGGCGCGGATCTTGTTGGCAAGGCCGATGCCGCGTCCCTCCTGGCCGCGCAGGTAGACCACCACGCCACCCTCCGGATCCTCGGAAATCAGCCGCTGTGCCTCGTGCAGTTGCGGGCCGCAGTCGCAGCGGAGAGAACCGAGCGCGTCGCCGGTCAGGCATTCGGAGTGAACGCGGACGAGCGGTGTCTTGCCTAGGGGACGACGCACGATGGCGAGATGTTCGACGCCGTCGACAAGGCTGCGGAAGGCATGGACCCTCAGCACACCATCGGCGTAAGCCGTCGGCAGGTCGGCGCTCGCCACTTCCTCGACCAGAGGCTCGGTCGCCCAGCGGTGTTCCACCAACTCGGCGATGGTGAGCACGGGAATGTCATGCTCCCTGGCGAATCGGTCGAGTTCCGGCCGTTGGGCCATGTGGCCGCTTTCGCCCATCACCTCGCAGATGACGGCAGCCGGCGACAGCCCGGCGAGACGGACGAGATCGATCGCCCCCTCGGTGTGACCGTTGCGGGCGAGCACACCGCCCTCGGCCGCCCGGAGTGGGAAGACGTGGCCGGGAGAGACGATGGCGCCAGGCGCTACGGCCGGATCGGCGGCGACGCGGATGGTGTGTGCCCGGTCATAGGCCGATATGCCGGTGGTGATGCCTTCGCGTGCCTCGATGGAGACCGTGAAAGCGGTGGAGCGGCGGGCACGGTTCATCGCCACCATCGGCGACAGGCCGAGCCGGTCGATCTGTTCGCCGGTCAGCGCCAGGCAGATCAGGCCGCAGGCCTTCTTGGCCATGAAGGCGATGGCCTCGGGCGTGGCGAACTCGGCGGCCACCACCAGGTCGCCTTCGTTTTCCCGGTCCTCGTCATCGACGAGCAGGACCATGCCACCAGCCTTCAACTGGTTCAGTGCGCGAGATAGGGCTTGCATAGGGCCTCCACATATTTGGCGATGACGTCGACCTCGACATTGATCTCGTCGCCGAGAGCGGCGGCCGACAGGTTGGTGTTGTCCCAGGTGTGCGGGATGATGGTGATGCCGATGTGGGCACCATCCGGTTTCGGTTCGATGGTGTTGATGGTGAGGCTGATGCCGTTCAGCGAGATCGAGCCCTTTTCGACGCAGTAACGGGCGAGCGCGGCGGGTAGATCGAACTCGAGGCGACGGGCATCGCTATCGGGCGTTACCGCGATGAGTGTCGCCTTGCCGTCGACGTGGCCTTGCACCATGTGGCCGGACAGGCGATCGGCAAGCGCCACCGAGCGCTCAAGGTTGACGACTGAACCGGTCGCGAGGCGGCCGAGGTTGGAGCGGGCCAGCGTTTCCGGCGATAGGAAGAAGCGGGCCGTGCCGGCCTCATCCATCTCTGTCACGGTGAGGCAAACGCCGTTGACGGCGATGCTCTCGCCGAGTTCGAGATCGGACCAACCGGTGGGAATGACGCACACCAGCGAGCCGCCGGTGGCTTCGGCCGTTCGGACCGCGACGGTCCGGGCAATGATGCCGGAAAACATGGGTATTCAGCCTTTCTTGTTGTGGTTTCTTGAAATGGTGATGTGGTCGGGGACGCCGGTTCCGAGTTTTCTGATGGCGACGTGCTCGTCCCAGAGGTTGGTCGCGAGGATGGCGGCAGTCAGCCTTGGGCCTGCCTCGACCAGCACCTCATGGACCCCTTCCGTGCCGAGACGGGCGAGCGCCTCGTCGAGGTCGGCGAACAGCATCGGCCGCAGGCCGCGTCTGGTCGCCTCGGTGAGATAGTCGGACGGGACGCGGCCACTGCGGTCGAGGATTGCGAGAATCCGGCTCTTGCCCGGATGGTCGGGGATACGGCGGACGGTAAACTCCGGATTGTCGGCCAGGATGGTGCCGTTGCCAGTGAGGATGGCATCGGCGCGCCGACGAATGCGGTGAGCGAGCGTCAGGGAGGTCTCGGAGGTGAAGGTGCGCTGGCCGGCCGGCGGGATCATCGATCCCGTCTCATCGAGCGCCTGCTTGATGGTGACGAAGGGAAGGCCGGTGGTTACCCACTTGGCGAATGGGGCGATGAGACGCTCGGCCTCGGAGGCGAGACGCGCTCTATCCGGATGGTCAAGTTCTGAGAGGAAACGGACAGAGAGACCGGCGGCTGCCAGACGAGCCGCTCCGCCACCGTCGACGCGTGGATTTGGATCGGTCTCGGCGATCCACACTTCGCGGGCCGGCGTCGCCAGGATCGCCTCGGCACAAGGCGGGGTCCGGCCGTGGTGGTTGCAAGGCTCCAGCGTGACAACGACCGTGTGGATGCTTTCGACAGTGCCGGCCGCCCGGCAGGCGGCGATGGCGCGCGCCTCGGCGTGGAGATCGCCGGCCTTGCGATGCGCCTCGACGGCGAGAACGTTGCCCGCTACGTCAAGCAGAGTGCAACCGACCGGAGGATTGGGAGAGGTGGCACCAGCATAATCGGTCGCAGCGGCAATTGCGCGCGCAAAAGCATCGGCAATGACGTTTGCGGGTAGAGAAGAGCTAGTCAGGTCGTTTAAAGCGCCCATGCGGTCCTCGATCCATCGATCGAACGCACTGGGGGCGTGAGCAAACACCCAAGCACGCACGCCTCCGCACAGGAGGACGCACGTGTGGCGTCAGCCGTTCTCTACCATCCGGACTGTACCGTCGGCCCCGGAATTACACCGGATCTGCTGACCCTGCTCCCGGAAGGGAACAGGCGCTCGCGGGCTGATGCGCTTTCGCGCAATTACCGCCGGTGGGGAATTTCACCCCGCCCCGAGAACGTTCACCGCCATGAAAGGCGGCATCTGAAAGCATAGGCAGGACGATCCCGTCCTGCAAGATCGGATTATTTACGCAGCACGCCGTGCACGCGATCGTGTTCGGCGCGCGTTGCTGCGTTACTTCGCCAAGAAGGCGATTGGCGCCACGAGGTCCTTGCGGATGTCGATCGTCCGATCCTTCGGCAGCATGCCGTTGTCGACCATGAAGGTCTGGTCGGCCTGGAGATTGGCAATATCGGCGGCGGTCAGCGTCGGCGTAAAATCATAGAGCGGCAGCTGGGCCTTGGCGTCCTCAACGGAGATCTTCTGCTCGTCCGCGGCGATCTTCAGAGCTTCGTCGGGCTTGGTGGCCAGGAAGTCGAGCGACTTGCGATGGGTGGCGAGATAGGCCTCGACGAGGTCGGGATGGGCGTCGATGAACTTGCCGGACGCGGCGATCACCGTGGTCGGATGGATGAAGCCCTCGCCAGTGGCGAGCGTCTTGCCGCCGGCCTTCTCGACGGCGATGGCGTTGTTGCCGGCCAGCGTCGCCACGTCGATCTGGCCGGAGAGCAGGGCGGCGCGGGCGGTCGGCAGATCCATGTTGATGTAGTCGACGTCATTGATGGTGAGGCCGGTGGAGGCGAGGGCTGCGGCCAGGAGCTGATGCAGCGTCGTTCCCTTGGGGCCGGCGATCTTCTTGCCCTTGAGATCGGCGAGCGTCGCCGGACCATCGGCGCGGGTCATCAGCGCGAAGGCCTTGGGCGAGCGCGAGTAGACGGCGATGATCCTGACATCGACACCATTAGCCTTGGCGAGGATGGCCGAGGCTCCGCCCAGCACCGACGCGATGTCGATGGCATCGGCGGCGATGGCTTCGGTCTGCTTGGCGCCGGAGGTGATTTCCGGCTGTTCGATCTTGATGCCCTTGGCGCCGAAGTCGGCCTCCAGAATGCCCTCGTGCTTCTCGACGATCGACGGCACGTTGAACGGTGCCGTGACATAGGTGACGCGCAGCGTCCCGGGATCGGCAGCGAACGCTGGCGACAAAGTACTGGCGACGCACGCGGTAGCGAGCGCGAGGCGGATGAACGGCTTCATTGTTTCCTCCTTGAATGGATTGTTTGGGTGACCGGATCGGTGCCGCCGACGAGGCGGGCAAGGATGCTGCGGCGATGGTCGACCACCGCCGGATCGGTTGCCTCGCGGGGAAATGGCAGGTCGACGGTGACGCGGCCGACGACGCGGCCGGCTTCCATCTCGACCACACTTTCGCTGAGCAACACGGCCTCTTCGACGTCATGGGTGACGAGGACCACGGTGGGGCGGCGCGCGCTCCAGATGTCGATCAGGACGCGTTGCAGGCTGCGGCGGGTGAAGGCGTCGAGGGCGGAGAAGGGCTCGTCGAGAAGCAGAATGTCGGGCTGCTGTGCCAGGGCGCGGGCGATGGCAACGCGCTGCGCCATGCCGCCGGAAAGCTGGACGGGCAGGGCGCGCCGTGCTTCCGCGAGGCCGACCAGCGTCAGTGCCTCATCGACACGGGCGGCAATGTCGACGTCGCTGAGCCGGCCCTTCAGCGGAAAGGCAACGTTGGCGGCGACGTCAAGCCAGGGCATCAGCCGCGCCTCCTGAAAGACGATGCCGACGCTGTGGGATGGCGCGCGTCGGACCTCGCCCGAACTGGGCTCGGTGAGGCCAGCGAGGAGACGGAGCAGGGTGGTCTTGCCGCAGCCAGAACGGCCGACGACGGTGGTGATCGAGCCGGCAGGAAAGAGCTCTCTAACGCCGTCGAGAGCGCGGACGGCACGACCGGCGACGTCGTAATGGCGGCTTGCGTCGATCAGCTCAAGCATGGGTGGCCTCCAGATCGGCGGAGAGCCAAGGGAAGGCACGGCTGACGGCGAGGCGGAGCACGAGGTCGGACAGGAGGCCGATGGCGCCGATGACCAGGATGCCGGCCAGTACAATATCGGTGCGGGCGAGGTTTTCGGCGTCGATGATCATGTAGCCGAGGCCGGCCGACGAGGCGATCAGCTCGGCGCCGACCAGCGCTCGCCAGCTGTAGCCGAGACTGATGCGAAGCCCCACCACCAGTTCCGGCAGCGCCGACGGCAATACGATGCGTGTCAGGATCTCGCGGCGCGTGAGGCCGGCGACGCGGCCGACCTCGATCAGCTTCGGATCGACGCCGGCAATGCCGCCGCGAAAGCCGAGGAATACCGGGAAGAACGAGGCGAGCACGATGATGCCGAGCTTCTGCGCCTCACCAATGCCGAGCCAGAGGATCAGCAGCGGAATCAAGGCGAGCGGCGGTACTTGTCGGATGAATTCGAGCAGCGGATCGAGTACGACGCGGGCCAGCCGGCTCGCCGACATCAGCACGGCAAGTGGCAGCGCCAGCGCCACTGACAGCGCGAAGCCGAGCAGCACACGCTGGAGGCTGATCAGTGTGTGCTTTAGAAGGATGCCCGAGACCGCCAGATCGGAAAGAGCGGCCACCACTGCCGAAGGCGCCGGCAGCAGATAGGCATTGGTCCATCCCGCCCGACCGGCCAACCACCAGATCATGGCGACGGCGGCAAAGACGGCGGTGGGAGCGAGGAAGCGACGAGCTGGCATGGCGGCTGTTATACGTCCAAAGTCTAGGCTGTCGAGCGTTATGAGGAAATGCTGAGAATGCAAATCATAAATGGTTTCAGATGCTTGTAATAAGCGTTATACCGTACCGATCCTTTGCCTTGGGGCGCGGATGCTAGATGATCGTCACTGCCTTCGACTGTTCCGATCCGATGACAGTAGCGGCACGGTTTCGCCCGCTGAGGCATTTTGCCTTTCTCGATAGCGCGCTCGCCGGTTCGGTTTTCAGTCGCCATGCCTTTCTCGCCGCCGATCCTTTCGCGACACTCCGCGTTGTCGGCGGGCGGATGTTCTGGAACGACGAAGAAATTGTGCCGCAACCGGCTGATCCTCGGTCGCCTGGCCGTCGGGCGCTGGCAGAGCTTGCGCGCCGTCTGGCGCTTTATCGGCAAGAGCCAGTCGCTGGATTGCCGCCGTTTCAGGGCGGTGCCATCGGCCATGTCGCCTACGAGTTCGGCCGCCTGCTCGAACGCTTGCCGTTAACGCCGGCGCCGACGGACGGCATTGCCGAACTGGAGATGCATTTCTACGACGTCGTCGTCGCCTGCGATCTCATCGATAACAGGGCTCACCTCATCTCCACCGGCTGGCCGGAATCCGAGCCAAACAAGCGGGAGAGGAGGGCACGGCAACGGGCTGAGCGGTTTATGGCGCTGATCGAAGGACCGGTGCCCCCCGAGGTGCCGTTTGCCGGCCTCACTGCTCCTGCGTTCAGGGCCAATTTCGATCGTGCCGATTACGAGGCGGCCGTGGCACGGACCCGAGACTACATTCTCGCTGGCGACATCTTCCAGGCCAACATTACCCGTCGGATCGAAGTTGATCTGCCGGCCGGCTTTGATGCGTGGGGCTTTTATCGGACGCTGCGGGCTGCCAACCCGGCTCCCTTTGCCGCCTTTCTCGATCATGGCGACGTGCAGATTGCCTCCTCCTCGCCGGAGCGGCTGATCGAGGTGCGGGGCCGTCATGTAGAAGCGCGACCGATCAAGGGCACGGCGCCGCGCGCCGCCGACCAGGCTGAGGACGCCGCTCACGCGGCGGAGCTCGCCGCTTCGGAGAAGGACCGAGCGGAGAACGTGATGATCGTCGATCTCCTGCGTTCCGATCTTTCGGCGGTCTGCAAACCGCATACGGTGAAGGTGCCCAGCCTCTGCGCGGTCGAAACCTATGCTTCCCTGCATCATCTCGTATCGACCGTGACGGGTGAACTCGCCGATGGCAGGACGGCGATGGACGCGCTTGGCGCCGTCTTCCCCGGTGGCTCGATCACCGGCGCGCCAAAGATCCGGGCCATGGAGATCATTGCCGAACTGGAGAAGGTGCCGCGCGACGTCTACTGCGGGGCGATTGGCTATCTCGGGTTTGACGGCTCGGCCGATTTCAACATCGCCATCCGCACGGCAACACTTAACGGTAACAGGGCGTCGCTTGGTGCTGGCGGCGGCATCACACTCTTGTCCGATCCGGCGGCCGAATTCGACGAGGCCGAGCTGAAGGCGGGGCGATTGCTTGACGCTTTCCGGAGGTCGGCATGATCGTTGTTCTTGACAATTACGACAGCTTCGTCGGCAACGTCGCCCGCTATCTCGTTGAACTCGGCGAGGAGGTGAAGGTGTTGCGCAACGACGCGGTCGACGTGTCAGGCCTTGCAACGATCGGTGCCGAAGCCCTGGTCATCAGCCCTGGTCCTTGTGGACCTGGCGAAGCGGGCGTTTCCACCGAAGCGGTGCGCACGCTGTCAGGCCGCCTGCCAATCCTCGGCATCTGCCTCGGCCACCAATGCATCGGTGCCGCCTTTGGCGCGCACATCGTTCAAGCACGGGAACCGATGCACGGTCGATCCTCCAGGATTGTTCATGATGGAAGCGGCCTGTTTGCTGGGCTGCCAAATCCGCTACAGGTTGGCCGTTATCATTCGCTAGCCGTTGAGGTGACCAAAGACACGCCGCTCCGTGTGACGGCGCGCACCGAGGGCGGCGACGTCATGGCCGTCGAGCATACGGAGCATCCGACCTTTGGCGTGCAGTTTCATCCCGAAAGCGTGCTGACCGAAGGCGGCTATCGGCTGCTCGCCAACTTTCTCGCCCGACTGCCCGGCAGGGAAGGGCGGCTCCCGGCCGCCCCGCTCACTCCATTCTGATCATTCCATGGTCGGCATGATGAAGTCGGCGCCGGCGCGGACGCCGGTCGGCCAGCGGCTCGTCACCGTCTTGAGGCGGGTGTAGAAGCGCACGCCTTCCGAGCCATGCATGTGGTGATCGCCGAACAGCGACGCCTTCCAGCCGCCAAAGGAGTGGAAGGCCATCGGCACCGGGATCGGCACATTGACGCCGACCATGCCGGCCTGGATGTGGCTGGTGAATTCGCGCGCGCTGTCGCCGTCGCGCGTGAAGATGGCGGCGCCGTTGCCGAACTCGTGCTCGTTGATGAGACGGACGGCGGTATTGAAGTCGTCAACGCGGACGATACCGAGCACCGGTCCGAAGATCTCTTCGCGATAGATCTTCATCTCAGTCGTCACGTTGTCGAACAGGGAGGCGCCGATGAAGTAGCCGCTTTCGCTACCGGGACTGACGAAACCACGGCCGTCGAGCACCAGCGTCGCGCCTTCTTCAACGCCGCTGCCGATATAACCGCGCACCTTTTCAAGATGCGGCTTCGACACCAGCGGGCCCATCTCCGACGCCTTGTCGGTGCCGGCACCGATGACGAGCTTCTGCGCCCGTTCCGTCAGCTTTTGCACCAGGGCGTCGGCGGTGCCCTTGCCGATCGGCAGGGCGATGGAAATGGCCATGCAGCGCTCGCCGGCCGAGCCATAGGCGGCACCCATCAGGGCGTCGGCCGCCAGGTCGAGGTCGGCGTCGGGCATGATCACCATATGGTTCTTGGCGCCGCCGAGCGCCTGGCAGCGCTTGCCGTTCTTCGTTGCTGTCTCGTAGATGTAGCGGGCGACCGGCGTCGAGCCGACGAAGCTGATAGCGGCAACGTCGCGATCGTGAAGCAGCGCGTCGACGGCGACCTTGTCGCCATGCACCACCTGGAAGATGCCCTTGGGCAGGCCGGCTTCGGTCAGCCAATCGGCGATCAACAGCGAGGCGCTGGGGCAGCGCTCCGATGGCTTCAGGATGAAAGCGTTGCCGCAGGCGAGCGCCACCGGGAACATCCACATTGGCACCATGACCGGAAAGTTGAATGGCGTGATGCCGGCGACGACGCCGAGCGGCTGGCGCAGCGAGTGGCTGTCGACACCGGTGCCGACGTTTTCCGAAAACTCGCCCTTCAGCAGCTCCGGCGCGGCGATGGCGAATTCCACCACCTCGATGCCGCGCTGGATCTCACCGCGCGCGTCGCTCAGCACCTTGCCGTGCTCGGCGGTGATCACGGCGGCGAGTTCGTCGACACGCTGTTCGAGAATGCCAAGGAAACGGTTGAGGATGCGGGCGCGACGCAAGGGTGTGGTTGCCGCCCAGCGTGGCTGAGCCGCCTTGGCGGCCTTGATGGCCGTGCGTACTTCCGCCTCGCTGGCCAGCGCGACACGCCCTGTTTCAGCGCCCGTTGCCGGATTGAAAACCGGGGCTGAGCGATCCGAACTGGGAGATACGCGTTGCCCGTCGATGAAGTGTCCGATGGTTGTCGTCATTTCACTTATTTTCCTCTGGTTGATGCGATGCTCGATACGCGCTTGAGATGATGAAACACCAACGCGTGTTGCGCGGCAATATGCTGGCACGGGAAACCATTGTGCATTAATGTGAAGACATGGACTGGGATCACTTCCGCGTATTTCTGGCCGTGGCCCGTGGTGGCCAGCTTTCGGCCGCCGCCCGTCGGCTCGGTGTCAACCATACGACGGTGGCGCGCCGTCTCGATGCGTTGGAAGCCGAACTCGGCGCGGCTCTGTTCGAGCGACGGCCATCGGGCTGCGTGCTGACCGAAGCAGGCGAACGTTTGATTCCATTGGCTGAGCGCATCGAGATCGAGACGCGCGCCGCCTTGGCGGCGGTCTCCTCAAAGGAAATGGAGATCTCCGGCACCGTCCGCGTTGGCGCGCCCGATGGTCTCGGCAACAGCTTTCTAGCGCGCGAATTAGGGTTGTTCGCAGAACAGCATCCGGGCATCACGGTGGAGTTGGTGCCGCTGCCGGTCAAATTCTCAGTATCGCGACGGGAAGCCGATCTCGTCATCGAGCTGTCGCGTCCGACGACCGGTCGCCTCGTTGCCACGCGGCTGGTCGACTACACGCTCGGCGTCTACGCGGCGGAGGGCTATGTCGCCAACCACGGGCAGCCGGTAAGCCTCGATGACCTCGCTGGCCACCGCCTCGTCACCGGCATCGACGACTACACCTACTCGTCGGCGCTCGACTATGCGGCGACCCTGCAGGCCTATTCGAAACGGCTGTACCGCTGCGCCGGCGCGACCAGCCAATTCGAGGCGATTTGCGCCGGAGCCGGTATTGGTGTGCTGCACGATTTCATGGCGGTCGACGCGGCGGGGCTCGTTCGCATTCTTCCCGAGGTGACTTTCTCTCGTACCTATTGGCTGGTCGGCCACCCTGGCGCGACGTCGATTGCCGCCATTGCCGCTTGTCGCCGCTTTCTGGTCGAGACGTTCCGCCGGCAACGGCGACACTTCCAGCCGCTTGGCGCGGCCAAGGCATCATCGTCTCCTGAAATTGCTCAGCCTGAAAGCGGTTTCCAATAAAATTGGAAATCGTGGAACAAACTTCCACTGCCTCTCGTCAGGTCACAAGCCTGTGCTTTGGCGAAGCTGCCCCTTTCGTATAAAATTCCGCCGGCCGATCAAGTTATACGAGTGACGATGATGGACAGGGCGCCGAGACTGCGGGCAGGCGAGGTTGCAAAGGGTCGTTCGGCGGCCATCGATCTCTACTGGCATCGCCTCAAAAGCGAGGCGGATGCCGCCATGGCTCGCGAGCCGGCGCTCACCTCACTTCTCATTTCCACCATTCTCGAACAACCCGATCTGGCGACGGCGCTTGCCAGTCGTCTTGGCCAGCGCCTCGCCGGTGATGAGCTGCCCTCTGAAATGATTGCCCGAACGGTGTTGACGGTGATCGATGCCGAACCGACCATTCTCGACGCCGTGCACGCCGATCTCAAGGCGGTGGTCGAGCGTGATCCGGCGTCGGGTCGACTGATCGAGCCTTTCCTGTTCTTCAAGGGTTTCTCGTCCATCGAGACGCATCGCATCGCCCATCACCTGTGGAAAGCCGGCCGGCGCGACATGGCGCTCGTCCTACAAAGCCGCTCTTCGTCGGTGTTCCAGACCGATATCCACCCCGGCGCGATCATCGGGCAGGGTATCTTCATTGATCACGCCACCGGCGTGGTGATCGGCGAGACGGCCGAGATCGAGGACGAAGTGTCGATCTTGCAGGACGTGACGCTCGGCGGCACCGGCACCCATACCGGCAAGCGCCACCCGACCATCCGCACCGGCGTGATGATCGGTGCCGGCGCGCAAATCTTTGGGCCGGTCGAGATCGGCGCTTATTCCAAGATCGCCGCCGGCTCGCTGGTGACGACGACGGTGCCCGCCCACTCGACGGCGGTCGGCACACCGGCGCGCATCATCCTCGGCGATGCGCCTGACAATCCGGCTCGCAACATGGACCAGATGCTGACCGAGCGCGATTACTCGGCCTTCACCTGGGTAATCTGAGTTTTTCAGTCACTGCAAAATTCAAAAGGGCGGCCCGAATTGACGGACCGCCCTTTTTGATTTGTGCCTGCGTTCAGTGGAACAGGTGTGGCAGCCACAGGGAAGTGGCGGGCACGTAGGTGACGATCATCAGCACCACGAAGGCGGCGAAATAGAACGGCCAGATGGTGCGGACGGCCTGCAGGATCGGGATCTTGGCGATGGCGCAGGTGACGAACAACACCGAGCCGACCGGCGGCGTGCATAGACCGATGCCGAGGTTGAGGATCAGGATGGCGCCGAACTGAACCGGATCCATGCCGAAGGCGGTGACCACCGGCAGGAAGATCGGCGTGGTGATGATGATCAGCGGCGCCATGTCCATGAAGCAGCCGAGCACCAGCAGGATCAAATTGAGCAGCAGGAAGATGACGATCGGGTTGTCGGACACCGCATGCATCGCCGCGACCATTGCTGTCGGCACCTGCAATAGCGCCAGCAGCCAGGCAAACGAAGCGGCCGAGCCGATCACCATCAACACCATGGCGGTTGTGCGCACGGCGCCCAGTGTTGCCTCGCGAAAATCTTCCCAACTCATCGAGTGATAGACCAGCAGGGTGACGAGCAGGGCGTAGATCAGCGCGATGCAGGAACTCTCCGTCGCCGTGAAAATGCCCGAGCGGACGCCGCCGAAGATGATGGCGATCAGCAGGATGCCGGGAATGGCGTTCAAGACGATCGGGCCGATGTTGCGCCAGCCGGGGAAAGTTTCCGCCGGATAGCCGCGCCGCCGGGCCACCCAATAGGCAGCGATCATCAACGCCGCAGCCAGCATCAAGCCGGGAATGACGCCGGCGGTGAACAGGTCGGCGATCGAAATGGTGCCGCCGGCCGAGATCGAATAGATGATCATGTTGTGTGACGGCGGGATCAGCAGCGCGATGATGGCGCCGACCGAGGTGATGTTTACCGCGTAGTCGACGTCATAGCCGCGCTTCCTCATTTGCGGAATCATCAGGCCGCCGACCGCCGACGCATCGGCGACAGCCGAGCCGGAAACGCCGCCGAACATGGTCGAGGCGACGATGTTGACCTGTCCGAGCCCGCCGCGCATATGCCCGACCATCGAAGCCGCCAGTCGCACCAGCTTCTCGGCGATACCACCGCGCACCATGACGTCGCCGGCGTAGATGAAGAAGGGGATGGCCAAGAGCGCGAAGGCGCTGATGCCGGAATTGAGTCGCTGCACGACGATGACGGGCGGCATGCCCATGTAGAGAATGGTGAACAGCGACGAGATCGCCAGGCAGAAGGCGATCGGTGTACCAAGCACCAGGAGGCCCACAAAGGAGCCGAACAGGATCCAGAGTTCCATCAGGCAGCATCCTTCGGCAGCGAGGCTTCCAAAACGTCGGCCACGGGTGCGCCGGACCCGTAGTGCATGTTGGCGATCCGCTCGATGGCAAACAGCGTGAACAGCAGCCCCGAACAGGTCAGCGGCAGGAAATCGGTGGCACCGGTGATGCCGAGGCCGGGGATCAGCGTGTCCCATGTCCGGGCTGCGAGCTGAAATCCGTACCAGGAGATGAACAGGCCGAAGACGGCGATGAGCGACAGTGAAATGGTGTCGAGCAGGCGATTGACCGACGGCGGCGCCACGTAGCGCAACAGATCGAGGCCGAGGTGGAAGTTCTCTCGAACACCGACCGCTGCGCCCAGGAAGATGAACCAACCCATCAACTGGATGGCCATGGGCTCGGCGAAGGTCAGCGAGAAATTGAGGACGTAGCGACTGAATACCTGGGCGCCGACGATCGCCGTCATCAGCACAAGGGCGGTCCCGGCCGCCGCCAGAGCCAGTCCGGCCAGCCTGTCGACCAAGCGGGAAAGGAAAATATACCGAGCTTTCATGGCACCACCGAGATCCTGACGAACCGGGGCACCGCCCGGCGATGACCGGGCGGCGACTGGGTGTCGAGCCGGACGTGCCGGCCCGCAGTACCGAGTTATTCGGTCGCCTGGATGCGGGCTACCAGATCCTTGAGTTTCGGATCGGTGATGAACTTGTCGTAGACGGGCTTCATCGCCTCGATGAACGGCGCCTTGTCGATCTGGCCGACGATCGCGCCGCCTTCCCGTACCTTGGCCTCCGAACTCTTCTCGCGAGCCGCCCACAGCTCGCGCATCTTGGGAACGCTATCCTTGGCAGCCTGACGGATGACGGCCTGATCCTCGGGCGTCAGCTTGTCGTAGCTGGACTTGGCCATGACCAGCACTTCCGGTTGCAGCGAGTGCTCGGTCAATGTGTAGTACTTGGCGACTTCGAAGTGGCGCGTGGATTCGTAGGAAGGCCAGTTATTCTCGGCGCCGTCGATGACACCGGTCTGCAGGCCCGAGTAGACCTCGCCGAACGGCATCGGCGTCGGGTTGGTGCCCATGGCCTGGGCGGTGGCGACCCACATGTCGGACTGCTGCACGCGCAGTTTCAGGCCCTTGAGATCGGCGATCGAGTTGATGGGCTTCTTGGTGTAGATCGAGCGGGCGCCGGAGTCGTAATAGCAAAGAGCGATCAAGCCTTTGGCTTCGAACGCCTTTAAAATCTCTTCGCCGATCGGGCCATCGACGACATGATGCATGTGATCGACCGATTTGAACACGAAGGGCAGGCCGAGCACCGATGTCTCGGGCACCACATTGTTGAACTGGGCCGTAGAAACGCGGTTGAAGTCGATGACGCCGAATTGCGTTTGCTCGATGGTGTCCTTCTCCGAGCCGAGCACGCCGTTGTTGAACTCCTGGATCTTGATGCGTCCGCCGGTCCTCTCCTCGACCAGCTTGCCCATGTAGATCACCGCCTCGACGGTGGGATAACCATCCGGGTGAATGTCGGCGGCCTTGAGCGTGACCGTGTCAGCCATGGCGGTGCCAGCGAACCCGAAGGCTCCAATGACGCCGAGAACGTAGGTCAATTCCCGTTTCATGTCTTCCTCCCGTTAGCGGCTATGGTCAGCCGCCTCGCCCGCGTTCGCAGCTGGCGGGCCCAGCCCTTCGGATCTTCGCCATGGCTCCTCAACCATGGCGGCAGCCCCGTTTCCTCAGAGCAGGTAGCCGATCAAAGACCGACCGGCGTCGCGGCGACAACCTCGATGTCGCAGGCAGCGGCGCCGGAAAACTCAATGCGGCCCCGATCGCCAGAAACGACCTGATGGATGCCGGTGGTCATGCCCGTCAGCACGACATCGCCGGTTCGCAGATGTCGGCCGCGGGCCAGCAGGTGCTCGGCCAGGAATTGCAGAGCGGCGAGCGGCCCCCCCATGACATTGGCCGCCGAGCCTTCGCCGGCAACGTTACCGTTGATCAGCATGCGCGAGGTGAGTGACGACAGGTCGGCGCCATGCCAGCCGTCGATCTTCGGCCCGACGATGGCGCCGGCATTGTTGCCGTGATCGGAAACCACGGCGGTTGGCCCGAGATCATTCAGCGTTGCCAGCGGGCTGGAGGCGATTTCCGAGCCCGCGTGCAGGCCGGATAGCGCACCGACGATGGTTTCAACGGTAAAGGTGCCATCGACGGGCAGGAGATCGCGACCGAAGACCGCGACGAATTCGGCCTCCAGCGCCGCAAAGCCCCCCGTGAAGACCTGTGCCCGCGCCGTGCCGCCGGCTGGCAGATAGTGAACGTTGCCGGCCATGATGGGGCCGGCGAGGCGATTGGCGCCGAGATGTTCGCGCAGATCGGGACGGATGCCGGCCACTTTCCAGCCGGCGATGGCGCGACCGCTGAGGACGATGGCCCGCTCTTGTACGCGATAGGCGTCGGCCAGCGTGTCGGGCAGGGCGCGGGGAAAGGCGTCGAGCGCGATGGCAGCGCGGCGCGCCTCGACGAAACGCGAGGCGATGTAGTCGACATCGTCTTCGGGCAAATGCACGCCTGCCACTCCCCCTTGGCTATCGGCACACCAGCATTTCGTCGGACCCAGGCATCTAGTCTCCCACCTGGCGCCTAACGAAGGATGGCGTTTCAACTACCATACTGATGTGGTATGGCAGCTGTCGAGTGAGAAAAGCGGCATGCAGACTTTTTGTCTGCCGCTGCAAAGGCGGGTGTCAGCAAATGACGGTCGTTCTCCCGGACGGTTCCGAGGATTCGGCGGCGAGACGTGTCGAGCGCGAGTTGCGCAAGGCCATCATAACGCTTGAGATCCAGCCCGGAGCCTCGCTGTCGGAAAAGGAACTAGCCGATCGTTATGGCGTGTCGCGGCAGCCGGTGCGTGAAGCGCTGATCAATCTGGGCAAGGCCGGTCTGGTGGGGATCCAACCCCGGCGTGGCACCTTCGTGGTCAAGATCTCGCTCGATTTGATGCGGCAAGCCCGCTTCGTTCGTGAGTCCGTCGAGGTGGCGGTGGTGCGTCGGGCCGCTATTTCGTTCGATCCGGAGGTACGTCAACGGATCGACGACATTCTTGCCCGGCAGGCCGATCTTGCGGCCCAGCAGTCGCATTACCAGTTCCAGCGGGAGGACGAGGCCTTTCACGCGGCGCTCGCCGAAGGCGCGGGCTTTCCGGCGGCCTGGGCAACACTTGAGACCATCAAGGCGCATATGGATCGGGTCTGCCACCTGACGCTGCCGCTCCCGGAAACTCTGCCGAAGGTGGTCGATGAGCATCGACGCATTGTCGATGCCATCGATGACCATGATGCGGACCGGGCAGAGGTGGCCTTGAAGGTTCATCTCGACGGGATTCTCAAGGCACTGCCGAGGGTACGCGAGCAGTTCGGCTTCCTCTTCGCCTGACTCTGCGGGCAGGCCGCGCTGTCGTGCTGTTTCGGTGATGCATTCTGCGAAATATTGATACTTTCTGCTTAAAATCGATCACCTTCGTTGACGATGGGGGCTTTGCGAAACTAGGCTTGCCATGGAGCAGAGGAGGGCGGTCATGTCGCTGAAGGGGAAGCGGACGCACGTCGCCGCGGTCGACGTCGGTGCCGGTAGCGGCCGCGTCATGCTGGCGACATTCGATGGAGAACGCATCGAGCTTACTGAAGCGCACCGCTTCGAGACGCCGCTCGGGGTCGATCCGGCCACCGGTCACGACTGCTGGGACAGCGAAGCGATCGTCAGGGAAATCCGTCTTGGCATCGACAAAGCCGAGGCCATGGCACCGATCGATAGCGTCGGCTGCGATACTTGGGGTGTCGATTATGTCTTGCTCGATGAAAATTTGCATCAGGTCGGTCTGTCCGTCGCCTATCGCGATGACCGCACTGCCGGGCTAATCGACGAGGTGACGGCAATCATGCCGGCGGCCGAGATTTACCGGCGCACCGGCATCCATTTCCAACCCTACAATACGCTCTACCAGTTGCGTGCCACGGCGAAGGAGCATCCCGACTGGCTGGCCGCCGCGCGGCATCTTTTGTTCACGCCCGACTATTTGCATTTCCGCCTGTCCGGCGTGATCGCCAACGAATACTCGATCTCCACCACCTCGCAGCTTCTGTCGCTTGCGACGCGCGACTGGGATCCCGATCTGCTGGCTTTGGCCGGCGTCCGGCCGGGTCTCCTGAAGAAGCCGGTCGAGCCGGGGACGGTGCTCGGGCCGATGACTGGCCGCGACGGACGACGGCCGGTTCTGGTTATCGCGCCGGGGGGGCACGACACCGCGTCGGCTGTCGCAGTGGCGCCGCTCGGCGGACCAGATGAAGCCTTCCTGTCGTCGGGCACTTGGTCGCTGATGGGGCTCGAGAGCCCGGTTCCCTACGTTGGCGACCTCGCGCGCGGCTTCAACATCGGCAATGAGGGCGGGGTTTGTGGTCGCTACCGCGTGTTGAAGAACCTCATGGGCCTCTGGCTGATCCAGCGGGTGCGCAAGGAGTTCGGCGAGCCGGCGTTCGGCGATCTTGTTGCGGCTGCCGCCGCCGCGCCGGCCTGGACAAGCCTGATCAACCCTGACGATCCGCGTTTCCTCAACCCCACCTCTATGACAGGCACAATTCGAGCGCTCGCCGCCGAGCACGGCGAACCGGTACCGGACGGGCTCGGCGCGGTCGCACGGACAGTGTTCGACAGTCTTGCGCTCGATTACGCTCGGGTGAAGGGCGAACTGGAAGCGCTGACGGGGCGAGCCCTCACCCACGTCCGCATCATCGGCGGTGGATCGCAGAACGGCCTTCTCAACCAACTGACGGCCGACGCCTGCGGCATCCCGGTCAGCGCCGGGCCGGTCGAAACCTCGGCACTCGGCAACGCCGCGCTGCAGATGATGGGGCTCGGTGTGATCGGCTCGCTGGATGAGGCGAGAGACATCGTGCGCCGGTCGTTCGGCGTGACAGAAATCGCGCCGGCAGCCATCGTCCCGACTGGCGTTCGTGACCGCTTCCGGTTGATCGTTGAGACAACATCCGCTGCTCATTGAGACGGTTAGGCATCGGTTTCGCTGGTTGAAACTGGCAGAAAGGATGAATTCATCATCCTATTTGCTAAGGGAAACCTCGGAAGTTAACTGCTTCTTCATCTTGTCGCGGCGGGCGGGATACAATAATCCAGTCGTGTTCGCATCGTTACAGTGAAGCGGAAGGCTGCCTCGGGAGTGGGCGCCGCCATTGTTCGTTCAGTTCGGAATCCTGGGGAGGAGGAAGAGCAAACGGGAAGGCGGCGAACTTGGTGGGATCCAAAACGAAATCGATCTTTTGGTGCCAAGCATAACATGCTGGGGCAATGGTTTGGCTTGCCTGCCATGTCGTCTTCCACGGTCGAATCTTCGTCGGGAGGAAAAGATGTCAACAGTCGCCAAGATGCCCCGTTCCCCGGGCGAGTGGCTTGTCTGGATACTGATCGCTGCCGTCGGCGCTATCGCCCTCGGCGTCATCGCGCTTAGCCGCGGTGAGACAATCAATGCGCTGTGGCTGGTCGTTGCGGCCGTTGCCACCTATCTCGTCGCGTACCGCTTCTATGCTCTCTATATCGTCAGTCGCGTTCTCGGTGCGGATCCCGCGCGGCGGACGCCGGCGGTGCGGCATAACGACGGTCTCGATTATGTTCCGACCGACAAATACGTGCTGTTCGGGCATCATTTCGCCGCCATTGCCGGCGCTGGTCCGTTGGTTGGTCCGGTGCTCGCCGCGCAAATGGGCTATCTGCCCGGCACCATGTGGCTGATCGCCGGCGTCATCTTCGCCGGTGCCGTTCAGGATCTCCTGATCCTGTTCGCTTCGACCCGCCGTGATGGGCGGTCACTCGGTGACATGATCAAGACCGAACTGGGGCCGGTGCCGGGCATCGTCGCCTCCGTCGGCATCCTGATGATCATGATCATCCTGCTTGCCGTGCTTGCCCTCATCGTCGTCAAGGCGCTGGCCGGCAGTCCGTGGGGCACCTTCACGGTGTTCGCCACCATCCCGATCGCCATCCTGATGGGGCTTTACAGTCGATTCTTCCGGCCCGGCCGTATCGGCGAAATGAGCGCCATCGGCGTCGTGCTGCTGCTGCTCGCCATCATCTTCGGCCGTACGGTGGCCGAGAGCGAAACGCTGGCGCCGCTGTTCACCTACAAAGGTGAAGCGCTGGCCCTCATCCTGATCGGCTACGGTTTTGTTGCCTCGGTTCTACCAGTGTGGTTCCTGCTGGCGCCGCGTGATTATCTGTCGACCTTCCTGAAGATCGGCACCATCCTGGCGCTGGCCATCGGCATCGTCTTCGTGATGCCGGAGATGAAGATGCCGGCGGTGACCAAGTTCATCGATGGTACGGGGCCGGTGTTCTCCGGTAACCTGTTCCCGTTCCTGTTCATCACCATCGCCTGCGGTGCCATTTCGGGCTTCCACTCGCTGATCGCCTCGGGCACCACGCCCAAGATGATCGAAAACGAGAGCCAGTTCCGCTTCATCGGCTATGGCGCGATGTTGATGGAGAGTTTCGTCGGCATCATGGCGCTGATTGCCGCTTCGGTGATCGAACCTGGCGTTTATTTCGCCATGAACACCGCGCCAGGCGTGATCGGCACCACCGCCGATCAGGCGGCACAGGTGATCTCCGCCTGGGATCCGCTGTTCACCGTTACGCCTGCCATGCTGACGGACATGGCAAAGAATGTCGGCGAGGCAACCATCCTGTCACGCGCCGGCGGCGCGCCGACGCTGGCCGTCGGCATGGCGCACATCCTGTCGGGTGCGCTCGGCGGCGTGGCGTTGATGCCCTTCTGGTATCATTTCGCCATTCTGTTCGAGGCGTTGTTCATCCTGACGACGGTCGATGCCGGTACGCGCGTCGCCCGCTTCATGATCCAGGATCTGCTCGGCACGGCGGTCCCCTCTTTCCGCCAGACCCACAGCTGGCCGGCCAATCTCATCGCCACGGCAATCGCGGTCGCGGCTTGGGGGTACTTCCTCTACCAAGGCGTAGTCGATCCACTCGGCGGCATCAATACGCTGTGGCCGTTGTTCGGCATTGCCAATCAGATGCTGGCGGCCATCGCGCTGGCCTTCGCCACGGTGATGCTGTTCAAGATGAAGCGGCAGGCCTACGCCTGGGTCGCATTGGTGCCGCTTGCCTGGCTCTCCGTCTGTACGCTGACTGCCGGCTGGCAGAAGCTGTTCGACGGTCGCCCGGCGGTGGGTTTCATCGCCCAGGCCAATCGCTTCTCCAAGGCGATTGCCGACGGTACCGTCCTGGCACCGGCCAAGACCGTGGAGGAGATGCAGCGCGTCGTCTTCAACCAGTGGGTCGATGCGGCGCTGACCGCCGTGTTCATGATCATTGTCGTCGGCATGCTGGTGTTCGGCGTGCAGGCGATGCTGAAGGCACTGCGCGAGCAGAAGCCGACCGCAAGCGAGGTGGGCGATGACATGTCAGGTGTGCGGCCTCAGGCTACCTGATCCGCGGAAGGTTGGCCAAAAGCTCGCCCAGACGGCCCGTCTGATGGTCGGCGTTCCCGATTACGACACCTATGTCGCCCATCGGGCCGCCAACCATCCGGACGATCCGGTGATGACGCGGGAAGAGTTCTTCCGCAACAGCCAGGAGCGCCGCTATGGCGGTGGCTCCACCGGAGGCGTGTTCCGCTGCTGCTGAAGGACGATCCTTTCGAATACGGCGCCGGCTTCTCTCTCAAAAGAAAAGCCGGCGCCGTTATTTCGCCGACGACTCTTGCGACTGTCCGTGGATGGCCCCCATGTTTTCCGAAGGGCAGGGAAGAGGAGTGAATGATGCGTCTCGCAGTTCTGGCGTTTCTCGGCGGTCTCGCATCGATGATTTGGGGGGCCGCGCTGGCCGGTGAGGCTTTCAGCTTCGATCAGGTGCGGGCAGGGCTCAACTCCAATCGCATCCACCTCGTCGACGTTCGCGAAGCCGATGAATATGCGGCAGGCCATGTGCCGGGCGCGACCAACCTGCCGCTTTCCAGTTTCAAGGCCGAGCAACTGCCGCCGCCATCGGAAGTCCCGGTTGTGCTGATGTGCCAATCCGGTCGTCGGGCAGGGGAGGCGCTGGCCATCGCCGAAGCCGCCGGGCGCGCCGACGTCGGCATTTATCCCGGCAGCATGATCGAGTGGACAGAGAAGAACGGCCCGGTCGTCACCGGGCCGTAAGCCGCCATGTCCTCAGCGGCGACGGCACCAGTGGACGCGCGCCTCCCAGCCGGCAAGGCGCGCGTTCTCCGATGCTGTGGTCAGATTGCCAAGCAACCGTTCGCCGATCTTGATGCCCGCCGGCAGTTCGACGTCGATCGTCTCGCGCGAGAAGTTGAGCAAGACGATCAGGGCCTCGTCGCCGAACGTGCGGGTGTAGGCGAACAGATGCGGATGCGTCGGTGCGAGATCGACGAAGCCGCCATAGACGAGGGAGGGATGCGACCGGCGCAAGTCGGCGAGCTTGGCGTAGTGGTGGTAGACCGAGCCGGGGTCGGCGAGCGCCGCCTCGGCGTTGATCTCGGGATAGTTGGGATTGACGGCGAGCCACGCCTTGCCGGCGGTGGTGAAGCCGCCGTTCGGCGCGGCGCTCCACTGCATCGGCGTGCGGGCGTGGTCGCGACTGGTGCGCGCCATGCCCTCAAGGAAATCGGCGGCGGTCACCCGCCCGGTCAGCACCTCGGCCTTCCAGGCATTTCTGACGGCGATATCGTCATACTGCTCGACGGAGGTGAATGGGTAGTTGGTCATGCCCAACTCGTCGCCCTGGTAGATGAAGGGCGTGCCATGCAGCGTCATCAGCATGGTGGCCAGGAGTTTGGCCGAGGGAACGCGCCAGGGCTCGACATCGTCGCCGAAGCTGCTGACGAGGCGGGCGTTGTCGTGGTTGGACAGGAACACCGTGTTCCAGCCACGAAGGCCGGTGCTCTCCTCAAGCCGGCTGTAGACGGCCTTCAGTTCAGGTAGCTTCCACTGACGGTAACGGTGCTTGTCGTGGCAAAGACGCACGGCGTCGAAGTTGAAGATCATGTTCAGCTCGCCGCGCCGCTCGTCGACTAGGTCCGGTGTCTGTTCGGGCGTGACGCCGAAGGCTTCGCCCACCGTCATGACGTCGTATTTCGAGAGCACCTTGCGGTTCATCTCCTGCAGGAACTCGTGCAGGCGCGGGCCGACGGCGTGGTAGTACTCGGTTCGCTCACGATGCTCCGGCGGATAGTCGGGGAAAGTCTGCTCCTTGGAGATCATGGGAATGACATCCATGCGGAAGCCATCGACACCCTTGTCGAGCCAGAAGCGCATGAGATCGTAGACCTCGGCGCGTACCTTGTCGTTTTCCCAATTGAGGTCAGGCTGCTTGTCGGCAAAGAGATGCAGATAATACTCGCCGGTTGCCGGATCGAGTGTCCAAGCCGAACCGGAGAAATAAGAGCGCCAGTCGTTGGGCGGACCATCGCCGCGACCGGGGCGCCAGATGTAATAGTCGCGATAGGGATTGCCCTTCGACTTGCGGCTCTCGACGAACCAGACGTGTTCATCCGACGAATGGTTGACGACGAGGTCAACGATGAGACGCATGCCGCGCGCCTTGAGACCGGCAAGCAAGGCGTCGAAGTCGGCCATAGTGCCGAACTCGGCCATCACCTTGCGATAGTCGCGAATGTCGTAGCCATTGTCGGCGTTGGGCGAATCGTAATGCGGGCTCAGCCAGACGACATCGACTCCGAGACCCTTGAGATAATCGAGGCGCGAGATGATGCCTAGGATATCGCCGATACCGTCGCCGTTGGAGTCCTGGAAAGAGCGTGGATAGATCTGATAGACGACGGCCTCTTTCCACCAGCGGCGGCTGACCGTCTGTTCGTTTTCCGACATGGCTTTCTCCCTTGGCGCATCTTTTTGGGCATTCCTTCATTCAGTTCAGCCTAGCAAAAACGATTCATCGTCACGAGGCGGAATCGATCCGGCTGACTCTCCTGAGGCTGCGAAAAGCCAGGATCGTGACATCCAAAGCGCATTGAGAGGCGTTTTGTTTCAATCGTCCCGATCAATCTTATCTCGATAATCCATTTGACGGATCAAAGCGGCGACTATTGACTGGCGGCTTGAGAAGAGACGCATCGGAAGCCGCCGATCAGATCGCCGGCCTTCGCAAGGGAGGAAATCGCCATGCACTACGCCCGATTCGGAAAATCCGGACTTGAGGTCAGCCGCATCTGCTTCGGCTGCATGTCCTTCGGCAAGGTCATGGAGGAGCGCCCTTGGGTGCTCGGGCTCGACGAGGCGCGGTCATTGTTCCGCAAGGCCTGGGAAGCGGGCATCAATTTCTACGATACCGCCAATGTCTATGCGGCCGGCTCCAGCGAAGAGATCACCGGCAAGGTCCTCAAGGAACTGGCGCCGCGCGAGGAATTCGTGCTGGCCACCAAGGTGTTCTTCCCGATGCGACAGGGGCCGAACGGCCACGGCTTGTCACGCAAGGCTATCCTCGGTGAGATCGACAACAGTCTGAAGCGGCTCGGCACCGACTATGTCGATCTCTACCAGATCCACCGCTTCGATCCCTTTACGCCGGTCGAGGAGACGATGGAGGCGCTGCACGATGTGGTGAAGGCCGGCAAGGCGCTCTACATCGGCGCGTCATCGATGTTTGCCTGGCAGTTCGCCAAGATGCAGCATGCCGCCGAACTCAACGGCTGGACGAAGTTCTCGTCGATGCAGAATCAGGTGAGCCTGGTCTATCGCGAGGAGGAGCGGGAGATGCTGCCGCTCTGCCGCGATCAGGGCGTCGCCGTCATTCCGTGGAGCCCGCTGGGCGGTGGCAAGCTCACCCGCCCCTGGGGCACTGAGACCAAGCGCAACACGACCGATCGCCATAACAAGGGCATGTACGATCGTACCGAGGGCAACGCTCCTGAGGTGGTCGCTGCCGTGGAGAAGATCGCGAAGGCGCGTGGCGTGCCCATGGCTGAAGTGGCGCTCGCCTGGGTTTTGCAAATCAACGGCGTGACGTCGCCGATCGTTGGCGTCAGCCGGATGGGTCATCTCGATGACGCCATTGCCGCCATCGATCTCAAACTCAGTGCCGACGAGATCGCCGCGCTGGAAGCGCCCTATCAGACCTTCATGGTCAAAAGCCTCTGAGGCATAGCCGGCTTGCTCATGGACAGCGGCGATCGGACGGGCTTTGCTTGTCCGGTTCCGCCGGTCTGATCCATCCGGCGATCTTTCGATCAAGGAGGCTCTGATGACAAAGCCGCTCAGCATTCCCGATCTTGCCAGCAAGGCTGTGCTCATCACCGGTGCGTCCTCTGGCATCGGCGCGGCGCTGGCGCGCGCCTTTGCCGAGCAGGGGGTGTTGGTGGGAATCCACTACAATTCTTCCGCCGCCGCCGCCGAAGCGCTGTGCGCCGACATCCGGGCTGCCGGTGGCAAGGCGACGACCGTGCACGGCAACGTCACCAAATCGGCTGAGATCACACGGGTCGTCGAGGAAACGGCCATGGCCTTCGGCCGGCTTGACGGTCTCATCAACAATGCTGGCGGCATGGTGGCGCGCATGCCCTACGCGGCCTTCGATGAGGCGGTATTCGAGGAGATCGTCGGTCTCAACGTTCGCTCGGTGCTGATCGCCTCGCATGCCGCGCTGCCCTTCTTGAAAGCGCAGCAGGGTTTCATCATCAACACCACGTCAATCGCCGCTCGAACCGGCGCCAGCCTCGGCGCCGGTCCCTATGGTTCGGCCAAGGCTTTCATCGAGAATGCGACGCGTGGCATGGCCAAGGAGTTCGCGCCCTTCGGCGTCCGCGTCAACGGCGTGGCGCCAGGCATCGTCGAAACGCCGTTCCACGAGCGCTATTCCGACCAAGCCTATCTCGAGGCCATGCGCGCTACCATCCCCTTGCAACGCCTCGCCAAGCCCGAGGACATGGTCGGTCCCTACCTGTTCCTCGCCTCGGCGATGCTGTCGGGCTACATGATCGGTCAAGTGCTCGAGGTGAACGGCGGACAATTAATGACCTGACGCGCCGCGGCGTCAGCCGACGGCGAACAGTTTGCGGAGAGAAAAATGGGAAGCAAGATCGTCTTCACCGGCGGTTCGGGTAAAGCCGGCCGTCACGTCGTTCCGTACCTCAAGGGCAAGGGGTATGACGTCTTCAATCTCGACCTCAAGCCACTCGACTGTCCGGGCGTGACAACACTTGCGTGCGACCTTACGGACAGCGGGCAGGTCTACAGCGCGCTCTCCATGCATTTCGACTTCGACAGCCTGGCAAGCGGCTCGCGGCCGGTGCTGCCGGACGCCGTGGTGCATTTCGCCGCCGTGCCGCGCATTCTGCTGACGCCCGACAATCACACCTTCGAAACCAACGTGATCTCGACCTACAACGTCATCGAAGCGGCGATGAAGCTCGGCATCCGCAAGGTGATCGTCGCCTCGAGCGAGACCACCTATGGCGTTTGTTTTGCGGAAGGTGACAAGGACTTCCATCAGTTCCCGCTCACCGAGGATTACGACACCGATCCGATGGACAGCTATGGCCTGTCCAAGGTGGTGAACGAGAAGACGGCCCGCGCCTTCGCCATGCGCTATGGCGCCGACATCTACGCCCTTCGGATCGGCAACGTCATCGAACCGCACGAGTACGTCAATTTTCCCGGCTTCATGCAAGATCCGCTGACGCGCAAGCGCAACGCCTGGAGCTATATCGACGCCAGGGATCTCGGTGAGATCGTTCACCTCGCCGTTGGCAAGGACGGGCTCGGCTTCCAGGTGTTCAACGCCGTCAACGACACCATCACCGCCCGCGAGCCGACCGAGGCTTTCCTGAAGAAGGTGTGCCCGAACACGCCGCACAGCCGCCCGCTCGTCGGCTTTGAAGCGCCGATCTCCAACGAGAAGATCCGGACCGTGCTGGGCTTCAAGGAGCAGCACGACTGGCGGAAATACGTGAGCTAAGGGCTGCGTCGGAAGAGATCGCCTCAGGCGGCTTTCTCTTCCTCTGTCTCGACGCTACGGGCGGCGATCAGCAAGTCCATGAAGGCTTTCGGGGCGCCGTCGAGAATGATCTCGTCGCCGCCGCCTGAGAGCGTGGCCACCGCCAGTTCCCAGCACATCTGCGGCTCGGCGAGGCGGATGACGCCGAGCGTTTCAGCTTCCGCCTCGGCAATCGCCTCGGGTACCAGCGCGATGCCAAGGCCGCGCGACACCAGCTCTATCAGCGTGCCAAGGTCGTTGACCTCGAAGGCGACGCGGCGTTCGATACCGGCGCGGCGGAATCCGGTATCGACCAACTGACGCGTGCCCCAGGCCTGCTCGAAGTCGACAAAGGGTTCGTCGCGGAAGGCTGAGAGCGGCACGTTGGTGTGGCCGGCCAGCGGGTGGTTCTTCGCCGAGATGGCAACCAGATACTCGCAGGCGATCATCTTGGTGGCGATACCGCGCGGCGCTTCGATCAGCGGCACGATGGCAAGGTCGATGGTGCCGGAGCGGATCTTGTCGACCAGATGATCGGCGTTGCCCTGGCAGAGGCGAACCTCGATGCCGGGATAGAGTTCGTGAAACGAGGCGAGCAGGGCCGGCAGATCGACGAAGGCCGGCAGGCTTTGCACGGTGCCGATGGCGAGGCGCCCCCGCGTCAGGCCTTGCACGGCGGCGACGGCGTCGCGTGCCTCGCGCACCGCCTCAAGGGCGAGGCGCGCCTTGTCGAGAAACACCCGGCCGGCAGTGGTCAACTGCACCTGACGAGTGTTGCGCATGAACAGCTTGGTAGCGAGTTCTTCCTCAAGCGCCCGGATCGAGGTGGAGAGGGCAGACTGTACGATGTTGACGCGACGGGCGGCGCGAGTGAAGTGCATTTCCTCGGCGACGGCCACGAAATGCTGAAGTTGGCGAAGTTCCATTGAGGTCCGCTTTATTGTGCTTTTGGCGAGATCAATACAACTCACTCATTCGGGTTGGAAGATTAAAAGTCAAGCAATCCGGCTTGTCAAATGAGCGCGGCGGCGCTGGACCCGTCGGAGTCTGCGGTGTATGCAAAACCGCTTCAAAAAAGCGATGTCGCGCCCGGAGTCTCCCCGATGTTTTCACGTGCCCTGTTGTTCGACATGGATGGGACGCTGACCGATAGCGACCCTTTCCATCACGAGGCCTTCATGGAGTTCGGCAAGGCCTATGGCGTTGATATCGACGAGCCGACCTTTCTGAAATACGTGTCCGGTCAAGCCAACTCGCTGATTTTCAAAAATCTTTTTTCGCATGTCGCGATCGAGGAACATCCGCGCCTCGCCGATGAGAAGGAAGCGCTGTTCCGGAGACTGATCGTCGGTCGGCTCAAGCCGATCGACGGACTGGTCGACGTGCTGAGCTGGGCTGTGGAGCATAAGGTGGGGTTGGCGGTCGTTTCCAACGCGCCGCGTCCCAACGTCAGCGACATGTTGGCTCAGCTCGGCGTCGCCGAGTACTTCCACACCATCGTCATCGGTACTGAGCTGGAACGCGGCAAGCCGGATCCGCTGCCTTACCTCACCGGTTTGGAGCGCCTCGGTGTCTCGGCCGACTGGGCGATCGCTTTCGAAGATGCGCCCCCGGGGATACGGGCGGCGCACGCCGCGAAGATCTTCACGGTAGGACTGACCACCACGCTGGACGAGGCAGCGATAAAGACCAACGGCGCCGATATCGCCGTACCGAATTACCGGGCGCCGGCGTTGTGGGAAGCGATCGGACGGGTGATAGGGTAGAGGAGGGCGGCGACCGGCTGCCCTCGGATCATTCGGCGATCAGAAGTTCGTCGTCGTCGAGTGTCTGGCCTCGGACGCGGCGGAACATGTCGATGAGGTCTTCGACATCCAGGTTGCGTCGGTTGTTGCCCTCGACGTCGAGCACGATCTCGCCGCCATGCAGCATGACGGTTCGGTCGCCATAGTCGAGCGCCTGTCGCATCGAATGCGTCACCATCAGCGTCGTCAGCTTCTTGGCGCCGACGATCTTCTCGGTAAGCTTCATGACGAATTCGGCCATGCCGGGGTCGAGAGCGGCAGTATGCTCGTCGAGCAGCAGCACGTCGCAGCCAGCCATCATCGCCATAACCAGCGAGACCGCCTGCCGCTGACCGCCCGAGAGCATTGCCATGCGGTCGGTCATGCGGTTTTCGAGGCCGAGATCGAGTTCGGCGATCCGCTCGCGGAAGAGTTTGCGACGGCTATGGCCGAGTGCCAGCTTGAAACCACGTCGTTGGCCACGCTTGTGGGCGAGCGCCAGGTTCTCTTCGATGGAGAGCGCGCCACAGGAACCGGCCAGCGGATCCTGGAAAACGCGCGCAACGCGACCGGCCCGGGCTGCGGTTGGCAGTTTGGTGACGTCGGCATTGCCGATACGCACGTTGCCTTCGGTGGGGATGACGTCGCCGGCCAGCACGCCGAGCAGCGTCGACTTGCCGGCACCGTTGGAGCCGATGACGGTGGTGAATGACCCTTCCTTGATGGTGAGAGAGACGCCGGACAACGCCTTCTTCTCGAGCGGCGTTCCGCGGCCGAAGACGACGTGGATGTTGTCGAGGGCGATCATGACAAGAGCACTCCCCGCTTGAGGCGCGGCAGCACCAGCGCAAATGTGACGAGTACAGCGGTGACGAGGTTGAGGTCGGACGCCTGCAAACCAAGCGAGTCGCTCGACAACGCCAGCTGAATGGCGATGCGGTAAAGAATGGAGCCGACGACGCAGCCGATCAGCGCGATCAGGATGCGGCGGGTGCCGAACAGCGTTTCGCCGATGATCACCGCCGCGAGACCGACGACGATGGTGCCGACACCGGAGGTGACATCGGCAAAGCCGTTGGTCTGGGCGAACAGCGCGCCGCCAAGCGCCACCAGCGCGTTGGACAGGGCGATGCCGAGATAGATCTGGCGATCGGTGTTGATGCCCTGGGCGCGCGCCATGCGAGCGTTGGCGCCCGTAGCGCGCATGGCGAGGCCGGCGTCGCTTTCGAGATAACGCCAGACGACGATGAGTGCCACGATGACCAGCGCCAGAAGGAACACCGGCCGCACCATGAAGTCCCGGAATCCATGCCCGTAGAAGGGGGTCAGCATGGTGTCGACGGAGAGCAGCGCCACATTCGGCCGACCCATCACCCTGAGGTTGACCGAGAACAGGGCGATCATGGTCAGGATCGATGCGAGCAGGTTCAGAATCTTGAAGCGAACGTTGAGTGTCGCAGTGACAAGGCCGGCCAGCGCTCCGGCCAGCATCGAGACCACGGCCGCGAGCCAGGGATTGATGCCCGCCATGATCAGCACCGCCGTCACGGCCGCGCCGAGCGGGAAGGTGCCGTCGACGGTCAGGTCGGGAAAGTCGAGGACGCGGAAGGCGAGATAGACGCCGAGCGCGACGAAGGCATAGACGAGGCCGAGTTCGACGGCCCCCCACAGGGCGATTTGGCTCACGCGCAACGATCCTTGTGCTGGATATTCCGAGCTAATACGGCCAGTTGGCGGAGTTGCACGGGCGCTAGAGCGGGATATCCCGACCGGCGTCGGCCGGCCTTTTCCGAAAGACGCGCCCCGCCGCTTTCACGGTGGGGCGCGACATCCTGATTATTCGATGACCTTGGTGGCACGGGCGACCAGAGCCTCGGGCAGGGTCACGCCCATCTTGGCGGCGGCCTTCTTGTTGACCACGAGGTCGGTCCCCTTGGCGACAGTGGCCGGAATATCGCCGACCGTCTCGCCCTTCAGCACGCGGACGACGATGGCGCCCGTCTGCTTGCCGACGTCATAATAGTTGAATCCAAGAGCAGCGATTGCGCCGCGCGACACGCTGTCGGTATCGGCGGTGAACAGCGGCAGCTTGGACTCCTCGGCGACACCGACCGCCGACTCCAGAGCGGAAATGATCGTGTTGTCGGTCGGGACATAGATGGCGTCGACCTTGCCGACCAGGGCACGCGTTGCCCCTTGCACCTCGGCGGTCTTGGTGGCGGCGGACTCGACGACTTCGATGCCGGCCTTGTCGGCCTCTGCCTTGAGAGCGGCCAGCAGGGACACCGAGTTGGCCTCGCCGGAATTGTAGAGGAAGCCCAGCTTCTTCACATTCGGCAGAATTTCCTTGATGAGAGCGATATGCTCGGCCACGGGCGACATGTCGGAAAGGCCGGTGATGTTACCGCCGGGCTTGTCCATGCTCTTCACGAGCTGGGCGCCCACCGGGTCGGACACCGCCGAGAAAACGATCGGAATATCGCGCGTGGCGGCCGCGACGGTCTGAGCCGACGGGGTCGAAATCGGCACGATCACGGTCGGGCCTTCGCCAGCGAACTGACGGGCGATCTGGGCGGCGGTAGCAGCGTTGCCCTGCGCCGACTTGTAGACGAAGGTAAGGTTTTCGCCTTCCTTGTATCCAGCGGCAGCCAAAGCGTCCTTGACACCGTCGCGAACGGCGTCGAGCGCCGGATGCTCGACAATGGCGGTCACGTCGACCGTTACATTCTCGGCGTGGACCGGCAGGACCGCCGCGACGCTGGCGGCAAGAGCAAACAACAAGGCACGCATCAAACTTCCTCCGTCAGAGTCTTCGGCCGGATTACAGGCCGGGGTTTTGGACGGTCTTAGGTAATCCCGATGAGTGAATCAAGCACGGGAAATGCCGAGAGTGCACGAATTGATCGTTTTGTGCGGGCTTTGCGACGAAAAGCGCCGCATATTGCCTTTTTGATAGGCTTTTTGCCGTGGCTTTCGGCATGACGCCAAGGCGCTGAAAAATATTGCGTGTAGATGAAATGTTTTGAACAAAACTGCGATGGGTCGCATTGACGCTTCTAGGGTGTCGACATATGGTCTCGACATGCTGAAGGAAGAGCGTTTCAACCTGATCCTGAAGGCCGTCGAAGGACGCGATGCCGTGTCCTACGAGGAGCTTCTGACCATGGTCGATGCGTCGGGCGCCACGCTGCGCCGCGATGTCGATCAGCTTTGCGACGCCGGGCGCATCCGCAAGGTTCGTGGCGGTGTGGCGCCGCTGATGGCGGCTGGCCGGCCGCTCGCTTCTTATTTCTTTGGGGAGCAGGCACAGCGCGCCGCCGTGGCCAAGGAAGCGATCGCTCGGCGGGCCGCCGCGCTTGTCTCGGCGCCCGACACGCTGATCCTCTACGGTGGTTCCACCGTGGCACGCTTTGCCGAAATGCTGCCAGCCGCCGGCCTGACCGTACTGACGGACTCGTTGCCGGTGGCCAATCATCTCGCCTTCAAGACCGACAACCGCGTCTTCCTGACGGGGGGCGAGGTGCTGGCCCAGCAGGGCATCGTGCTCAGTCCCTTCGACGATCCGCCAGCCTTCCATGTTGCCGCCAGTACCTTTTTCATCGGCTGTCACGCCGTTGGGGCGGCCGGCATTATGGAGGACGATCCGTTGCCGCTTCGGGCGGCGCGCGCGCTGCGTCGGCAGGCGGCGCGATTGGTGGTGTTGGCCGACAGCAGCAAATTCGGCGAGGCGCGCAGCCTTGTGGTGTTTCCGCTCGCCGAGGTCGACATTTTCGTGACCGATGAGGGAATTTCCGACGGCGACCGACGCCTGCTGGAGGATGCCGGCGTGGAGGTGCTGATCGCGCCGCTCGATCAGGAAAACCGGGAAGACTCCCCGGCGGAAGGGGCGGCCGATCCGTCCGCGCCTCAGGAGGCGACCAGCAAATGACACCCCATCTCGGTCTCCGCGAGGAGATGATAGCGACCTGTCTCAGGATGAATGCCGCTGGGCTGAACATCGGTTCAGCCGGCAATCTCAGCGTCCGGGTGGACGGTGGGTTGCTGATCACCCCGTCCGGTATCGCCTACGACCGAATGCGGCCCGAACAGATTGTCGAGATGGATTGGGACGGGCGCTATTATGGCGACTACATCCCGTCGTCGGAGTGGCGTTTCCACTTTGACATTCTGAAGGGCCGTCCGGATGTCGACGTGGTGCTCCACAGCCATGCCACCAACTGTTCGATTTTGGCCTGCTGTCGGCTCGACATTCCGCCGATCCACTACATGATCGGCGTTTCCGGCGGCAACGTGGTGAAGTGTTCGGGCTACGCCCCTTTCGGAACGGCGGAACTGTCGGTGGAAGCGCTGGCGGCGCTGGAAGACCGGATGGCCTGTCTTCTTGGCAATCATGGCGTCATCACGCTGGGCAAGACGCCGGCAAAAGCTTTTTCGGTCCTCGAGGAGGTCGAGAATCTGGCGCGCATCTATATCGGCACGCGCATGCTGGGTGGCGGCGTGATCCTCGGCAAAGACGAGATGACGGTCGTGCTGGAACGCTTCAAGAGTTATGGCAAACAGGCCGGTGAGATCGACCCCACACTCAAGAATAAAGTAGAGCCGCCGCCGCATGGCGGACCGAAGCGCCTCTGAAGCCGGACCGTGGAGGTCGGTCCGGAGACGGAGGAGAGGCACCGGGTTGCAAGGGAGAGAGATATGAACGGCGTTTTCAAGAACCTGCCGAAGCTTGGCATTCGCCCGGCCATCGACGGTCGGCGCAACGGCGTGCGCGAGAGTCTCGAAGATCAGACGATGGGCATGGCGAAGGCCGTGGCCGAGCTGATTACTTCGACACTGCGTCATCCCACCGGCGAGCCGGTGGAATGCGTGATTGCCGACACCACCATTGGCGGCGTTTCGGAGGCGGCGGCCTGCGCCGAGAAGTTCGCCCGCGAGAACGTCGGCGTGTCGCTGACGGTAACACCCTGCTGGTGCTACGGCTCCGAGACCATGGACATGGATCCGCTGATGCCCAAGGCTGTCTGGGGCTTCAATGGTACCGAGCGTCCCGGCGCCGTCTATCTCGCCGCCGTGCTGGCCGCCCACAGCCAGAAGGGCCTGCCGGCCTTCGGCATCTACGGTTCGGAAGTGCAGGATGGGTCGGATCGCACGATCCCCGGCGACGTGCGGGACAAGATTCTGCGCTTCGTGCGCGCCGGCATCGCCGTCGCCACCATGCGAGGCCGCAGCTATCTCTCCATGGGTGCCGTGTCGATGGGCATTGCCGGCTCGATCGTCGATGCCGATTTCTTCCAGCGCTATCTCGGTATGCGCACCGAATATATCGACATGAGCGAGTTCCAGCGCCGGCTGCAGCTCAATATCTACGATCCGGTCGAGTACGAGAAGGCGCTCGCCTGGACGCTCAAGAATTGCAAGGAAGGCTTCGACCCCAACGGCGACAAGGCATCGGATGCGTCGCGCAAGCGTTGGGAATGGGAAACGTCGGTCAAGATGTGTCTGATTGCTCGCGATCTGATGGTGGGCAACCCGCGCCTTGCCGAACTCGGCTATGTCGAGGAATCCTGCGGCCATCACGCCATTGCCGCCGGTTTCCAGGGGCAGCGGCAGTGGACCGACTTCATGCCGAACGGCGATTTCATGGAGACCATGCTGAACACGTCGTTCGACTGGAGCGGACCGCGTCAGCCATTGGTTCTCGCCACCGAAAACGATTGCCTCAATGGCGTTGGCATGCTGTTCGGCAACCTTCTGACGGCGCGGGCGCAGATCTTCTCGGACGTACGCACCTATTGGAGCCCCGAGGCCATCAAGCGGGTCTCCGGCCATGTCGTCGAAGGCGCGGCGGCGGGCGGTCTCATTCACCTGATCAACTCGGGTGCCACCTGTCTCGACGGTGCCGGCGAGATGACGGTCGACAACAAGCCCGGGATCAAGCCGTTCTGGGAAGTGACCGAGGCCGACCAGCGGCGTTCCCTCGAGGCGACGCGCTTCTGCCAGGCCGACCACGGCTATTTCCGCGGTGGCGGCTGGTCGACCGACTTTGCGACGCGTGGCGGCATGCCCGTCACCATGACGCGCCTCAGCCTGGTCGCGGGCATTGGACCGGTTTTGCAGATCGCCGAGGGTGAGACGGTTGCGTTGCCCGACAAGGTGCATGACATTCTCGACCAGCGAACCAGCCCAACCTGGCCGACCACCTGGTTCGCGCCGCGGCTGACAGGCGAGGGACCATTCAAATCCGTCTACAAGGTGATGGCGGCCTGGGGTGCCAACCACGGTGCCATCTCCTATGGCCATATCGGTGCCGATCTGATCGCACTTGCCTCCATGCTGCGCATCCCCATCGCCATGCATAATGTCGACGAGGGGACGATCTTCCGGCCGAGCACCTGGGCGATGTTCGGCATGGATCCGGAGGGCGCGGACTTCCGGGCCTGCCAGAACTTCGGGCCGCTTTACGGCTGAGAATAACGGCAACCAGTTGGGCCATGGCGAGCGCTCGCCATGGCTCGTCGCTTGCGCCAGGTGCGCAATCTCCACGAGCAACACACGACTCATCGGGCGTCGTGTACTAAATTCCTTTGCGTTTGCGTCTACTTGCCCGATCGAACAGGACCTCACCGGTCATATCCCCCGATCGGATCAGTGCACTGGGAGCCATCTCGACCATGACACTTCCGTTCGACGATCATCCGGCCTACCGGTTTGGTTTCGGTGCGTCCGGCCTTGGCACGCTGACCTGGGACGTGCCCGACGATGTTGCCGATGCCCTTCTCGCCGAGGCTTGGACCGAGGGCTTCCGCTACTATGATACATCGCCGCTTTACGGCTTCGGTCTCAGCGAACTGAGGGTTGGCCGCTTTCTGCGCAACCAACCGCGCGGGGAATACCTCCTGTCGACCAAGGTCGGCCGTTATTTCGTGCCCTATAAGCGCGGCGAGACGCCCGACCGGGGAGGCTGGGTGCGGCCGCAACCACTGAAACCGGTACTCGACTTCACCTATGACGGCTTCATGCGGTCGCTGGAGCAATCCTACAATCGGCTCGGAGCCCAGACGATCGACATCGTCTACATTCACGATCTCGACCGGCGGAACCTCAAGGCCGACTTCGATCGGCACTATCGCGACACGCTCGACAGCGGCTACCGGGCGCTTGACGAACTGCGGCGCAGTGGCGATCTCAGGGCGATCGGTGCCGGCATCAACGAGGCCGACGTCGCAGCCGATCTCATCTCCAAGCTCGATCTCGACGTGGTGATGCTGGCCGGCCGCTACACGCTGCTCGAACAGCCGGGCCTCGCCGACTTCCTACCGCTTGCCGAGCGGCGGGGCGTTGGCGTTGTAGCCGTTGGTATTTTCAACTCCGGCATCCTGGTGAAGCCGCCGGAGGCCGGAGGCAATTACGACTACGGCGCGGCGCCTGCCGAGATCGTCGAGAAGGCACGGCGAATCGCCGCGGTCTGTTCCGAAGCCGGTGCCGTGATGCCGGCGGCGGCGGTACATTTCCCGCTGGCCCACCCGGCGGTCAAAGCTGTCGTTGTCGGCATGAGCAGGCTCGGCGCCGCCAAGCAGAACTTCGACTGGTATCGGACGGCGGTCCCTGTCGCCCTTTGGGACCGGCTCAGAGCCGAAGGATTGCTCTCGGCCAACGCACCGACACCCTGATCTGTTTTCCTTGTCGTTCAGTCGTTGACGCCCCGCCACGGCCGCGTGCCGCAGCGGGGCGTTTCGTCTTGGGGTGCGGGACTGGCCATTCGTCGATGTCGGCAGCATTGTCTCTTGCCAAGAATGGGCGATGAGTATAATTTGAGGGTCGAATTTTACCGGCGGTACGGAGGGTGCCGGAAAACGTTCGTCAGGGACTGGAGGAAACGTCCTTGATGTAATCACATCAAATTTGACGGCTATCCAACAGGAGAAGCACGTCCGTGATTTGTCGTGCTTAAGCGAGGATAAACGCGTTTGTCGCCATATCTGGGAGAACCTCATGACGGAGATGGGAAATTTCTTCGTCAAATGGATGATGGTCACAACGCATCTAGGTGATCAAAATGAGTTGCATCCATCAACGCTTTGAGGCATCTATCCTCGCGTGAGGTATATCTCGAACCAACGACGATGCCTATGACGGGCGTTGCCGGGGGAAGTGACCGGAGGATCAATCATTCGGTCGTGGTTCGGGTGCAAGGAGGCCGCCGGGGAGGCGGCTGGACCCGTCAGGGTCTTCAGGAGGAGTGATAATGAAACTTTCTACCATTCTCTCGAGCACGATTCTGGCCGCCGCCGTCGCGCTGCCCATGGCCGCCCAGGCGTCCGCTGACAAGCCGGTCATCGGCTTCTCGATCGACGATCTGCGCGTTGAGCGTTGGGCTCGCGACCGCGACTATTTCATCGCTGCCGCCAAGGATCTGGGCGCCGAAGTGGTGGTGACCTCGGCTGATGCCAATGAGCAGAAGCAGGTCAACCAGGTCGAGACGTTGATCGCCAAGAAGGTCGACGCCATCGCCATCGTGCCGATGAACTCGCAGGTATTCGGCGAAGTCATCGACGAGGCCCACAAGGCCGGCATCAAGATCGTGTCCTATGACCGCCTGATCCTGAACGCCGACGAAGACGCCTACATCTCCTTCGACAACGAGCGCGTCGGCTTCCTGCAGGGCGAGGCTGTCCTCAAGGCCGTGCCTCAGGGCAACTACTACCTGTTGGGTGGCGCGCCGACCGACAACAATGCCAAGTTGCTTCGCGCTGGTCAGGAGAAGGCCATCCAGGCTGCCGTCGACGCCGGCAAGGTGAAGGTGATCGGTTCGCAGTGGGTCAAGGAGTGGAGCGCGACCGAAGCGATGTCGATCATGGAGAACGCGCTGACCGCCGCCAACAACAAGATTGACGCTGTCATCGCCTCGAACGACGGCACGGCCGGTGGTGCCATTCAGGCTCTCGCCGCTCAGGGCCTCGCTGGCAAGGTTGCCATCTCCGGTCAGGACGCCGACCTCGCCGCCATCAAGCGCGTGATCGACGGCACCCAGACGGTCACCGTCTACAAGCCGCTGAAGCTGATTGCCTCTGAGGCCGCCAAGCTGTCCTACAAGCTGGTCAAGGGCGAGAAGGTTGAGTTCAACGCCAAGCTCGACAACGGCAAAAAGCAGGTCGACTCTGTTCTGCTGACGCCGATCCCGCTGACCAAGGAAAACGTGATGAAGGTCGTCGAGGACGGCTTCTACACGAAGGAACAGGTCGGGGCCAAGTAATTCTCTGATAGAAAAGCGGGGCGGGCCAACACCCGCCCCGGCATTCTGTTTGCCGATGAGATCGGGAAGTTCCATCGGACGAACTCGCCGAATGGCGACTAGCTCTATCTGTTGTTTCCAGTGAATGACCTGATGTGGCCTGTATTGGGGCGGTGCCCGGATACGGCGGGCAAGATGGCTACTGGCTGAGGCCGACAGACTTGGTCTTCACCAAGACAACGGTGGAATATCGCGGCCCTTTACGAAAGGGCCGTGCCGGTTCGGCAAGTCGCGGGGGCGGCGCCGGATCATAGTCGGCGAAATGCCGGTTTTGGGAAGCGATAGGCCCTCGTTGGCCTTTAGCCCGATCGGAAGGGATGGCGCGCGAGACCGTTCGCGCCGTCGAAGGGAGTGCGGTCCATGTCAGACTATCTCTTGGAGATGCACAACATCACCAAGGACTTTAATGGCGTCAAGGCGATCGATGGAATTCATCTCCGGGTTCGCCAGGGCGAGTGTGTGGGACTTTGTGGCGAAAATGGCGCCGGTAAGTCGACGCTGATGAAGGTTCTCTCAGCGGTCTATCCATACGGAACTTGGTCGGGAGAAATCCTCTGGGAAGGTAAGGAACTCAAGGCTCGCAACATTCGCGAGACCGAAGAAGCGGGAATCGTCATCATTCACCAGGAACTGATGATGGTGCCGCACCTGACGGTGGCAGAGAACATCTTCCTTGGCGCCGAGCTGCGGACGAAAGCCGGATTCATCGACTACGACAGGATGAACGCCGAAGCTGAAAAGCTGATGGCCCGCCTCAAGATGACTGACATCAATGTCGCGCTGCCGGTTTACAACTATTCGGGCGGCAAACAGCAGCTCGTGGAGATTGCCAAGGCGCTCAACAAGAACGCCAAGTTGCTCATCCTTGATGAACCGACGTCAGCCCTGACGACCTCGGAAACGAGGACGCTGCTCAATCTCATCAAGGAATTCAAGGCCCACGGCATGGCCTGCGTCTATATCTCGCACAAGCTCGAAGAGGTGGCCGAGATCGCCGATACCGTTACGGTCATCCGCGACGGCACCCACATCGGCACGCAGCCGATGGCCGAGCTCGATACCAACAAGATCATCACCATGATGGTCGGCCGCGAGATGAAGAACCTGTTCCCGCGTGAAGCGCACACCATCGATGAGGTGGTGTTCGAGGCGAAGGTCATCTCCTGTTGGGACGTCACCAATCCTGAGCGAAAGGTGGTGGACAACGTCTCCTTCGAGATCCGGAAAGGCGAGATCCTCGGAATGGCCGGACTGGTCGGCGCCGGGCGGACGGAACTTGCCTGCAAGCTGTTCGGCTGCTGGCCCGGCGACCACGAGGGCAAGGTGTTCCTCGATGGTAAGGAAATCAACATCCGCGAGCCGCGCGACGCGGTCAAGCTCGGCATCTGCATGGTCCCGGAGGATCGCAAGCGGCACGGCATCATTCCGTTGATGGGGGTCGGCTACAACATCACCATGTCGGTGCTGAAGCGCTACACCAGCGGCGGCTTCATCCAGTCCGAGGTCGAACTGGCCGAGATTCAGAACCAGATCATCCGCATGAAGGTCAAGACGGCGGAACCTCTTCTGCCGATCGCTTCACTGTCTGGTGGCAATCAGCAGAAGGCGGTCGTCGCCAAGATGCTGTTGCCCGAGCCGAAGGTGCTGATCCTCGACGAGCCAACGCGCGGTATCGACGTCGGTGCCAAGTACGAGATCTACAAATTGATCTTCGAACTTGCCAAGCAGGGCGTCGCGGTGCTGATGATTTCCTCGGAAATGCCCGAGGTTCTCGGAATTAGCGACCGCGTTCTTGTCATGTGCGAGGGCAAACTGCGGGGGAACTTCGTCAATGAAGGCCTGACGCAGGAGAAGGTTCTCGCCGCCGCCATTGGACAACCGATCACGGAAGCCGCCTAAGGCTTATCCTTCATAAGAATACCGGTGTACGACCATGACACTTACCAAGAAAGACGTCAGGAAGTTCCTGTCCGAGTACAAGATCGTTGCCCTTCTGATCGTTATCGTGATCATTTGGGCTTTTTTCGGTTACCTCAGCTATGATTCCGATCTGGGCGGTTCGCAGTTTCTGACGCCGCGCAACTTCTCCAACCTGCTGCGCCAAATGGCGATTACCGGCATGTTGGCAGCGGCGATGGTGTTCGTGATCGTCGCCGGCGAGATTGACCTGTCTGTAGGCTCGCTGCTCGGCCTTTTGGGCGGTATCGCCGCCGTGATGGACGTGACCTATTCACTGCCATTGTGGATGACCATCCCCGTGGTCATTATCATCGGCCTATTCTTTGGCCTGATGGTCGGTTGGCTCACGGCCTATCTCGGCATTCCCTCATTCATCGTCACGCTGGGTGGCCAGCTTGCGTTCCGCGGCATGGTGCTAGGTCTGACCGGCGGCATCACCATCGCTCCGGTGCACGAGCCTCTCAAGTTTATCGGCCAGGGCTACCTGCCGGAATTGGCTGGCGATGCCGGCGGCGTGCTGCTGTTCCTGGTGCTGGTGTTCCTCGCTCTCCGCACTCGCATGAATCGTCAGAAGCACAACCTGACCGTCCCGACAATGCCGGCGGAGGTTGGTCGCCTGCTGTTCGCCGGCGTCATCATCCTGGGCTTCGTCTTGACGCTCAATGATTACCAGGGCGTTCCGGTCCCGGTTCTGTTCCTTCTGATCATCCTCGCCGTGTTCACCGTCATCGGCAACAAGACGACCTTTGGCCGCCACATCTACGCCGTCGGCTCCAATATGGAGGCGACACGGCTTTCGGGCGTCAACGTCGCCTATGTGAAGATGATGGTGTTCGCGCTGATGGGCTTGATGTGCGCCTTCGCCGGCCTTACCACCACGGCTCGTCTCGCTGCCGGCACGCCTTCAGCAGGCTTCGGCAACGAGCTTGACGCCATCGCCTCCTGCTTCATCGGCGGTACGTCGATGCGAGGCGGCGTCGGCTCGGTATCGGGAGCGCTCGTCGGCGCGGTTATCATGGCCAGTCTGGACAACGGCATGTCCATGCAGGGTATCGACACCTTCTGGCAACAGATCGTCAAAGGCGTCATTCTGGTCGCCGCCGTCTACATGGACATCGTGTCGTCTGGCAACCAACGCAATTGATGGACGTGGCCGGTGCTTGCGGGCATCGGCCAGTCGTTCCCTACACCGACAACAACGAAGTGATCGGCGGCTGGCAGCGAGCCTCGTTCAACCGACCGTTCTGACGTCCAGCAGAAAGGCCGCCCCATGAGGGGCGGCCTTTTCTCGTTGAGAAGAGAGCGAACCAAGCTCGGGGCAGGGCCCTCTCCCCGTGGGGCGAATCTGGTGGGGGGCGGCTCAGGTGCCAGCATTTGCTTCGGGGGTAGTATCGGCTGATGCAAATGTCAGAGTCGAACCGCTGATATTCAGAGGGCAGCGAGCCTCACAGTTATTCTCTCCACGTCTGCGCCAGAATTCGCAGCCAGTTATCCCGGCAGAGCTTGATGAGATCCGCCTCGCCATAACCGGCCTGTCGCAACGCACCGACCAGCGCCTGCTGACCCGCCGCGTCGCCAATTTCCGCCGGAATGGCGGCGCCGTCATAGTCCGAACCGAGACCGACGCCGTCGATACCGAGGTGCTCCACCAGATGGTCGACATGGCGCACCATGTCGGTGAGCGCCGTCGCAACGTTTTCCTGCCCGTCGGGCCGCAGGAAGGACGTCGCGTAGTTGAGGCCGACCATGCCACCTGTGTCGCGGATCGCATCCAGTTGACGATCCGTGAGGTTGCGCGTCACCGGCGTAATGGCGTGAACGTTGGAGTGGGTGGCGACGAGGGGCATTTCCGAGATCTTGGCGACATCCCAGAATCCCCGCTCGGTGATGTGCGACAGGTCGATCATGACACCCAGCCGGTTGCAGGCCTTCACGAGGCGAACGCCGGCTTCCGTCAGGCCGGGGCCGGTATCGGGAGAACTCGGATAGGCGAAGGGCACGCCGTGGCCGAAGACATTGGTCCGGCTCCACACCGGCCCAAGCGATCTGAGGCCGGCGGCATAGAAGGTTTCAAGCGCGTAGAGATCGGGATCGATGGGCTCGCAGCCTTCCATGTGCAGCACGGCAGCGAACAGGCCGTCATCAACGGCGCCGCGAAGCGCCGCGGTCGAGGTGCAGAGGCGCCAGACGCCCTCCCGGTCAAGCCGACGGGCAATGCCGGCCATGGCGACTGCGGCCGCCAGCGCTGCGGGCTGTTCGATCGGCTCGGCAAGTGGCGAGGCATAGGTGCCTCTTTCGAACGTTGGGCGGGCTCCCTGTCTGGATGGCACGAAAATCGCGCAGAGGCCGCCGACAAGGCCGCCGGCACGGGCGCGCGGGCCATCAATATGGCCGGTGGCGATGCCGTCGCGGAACTCGGCGATCGGGTCGCCGCCCTTGCCGGCTGTTTCCCAGAGACGCATCAGAACGTCGTTATGTCCGTCGAATACAGGCTGCATCGCACCATCGCTCGGTCAGAAGGAAGGCGCCCGAAGAAGGCAGGCGCTTCGGGCGGGAGGGGAAACCGATGGTCGCACTGGCCGGCTTCGCATCCGTGAAGATACCAAGTCGTAGGGGGCTCGTGGAGGGAGGTCAACCTGCCTTGGGCGAGACCTCACCGAGCCTGAGGATAGAAGAGAAATTTTCTCCGGTTTGCGCGGGAGCAAAGTCCAGGGATACCTGCGCCTCTATGATCTCAGCACTGACCAAGTGGAGAAGATCATGACCGACACAGCCACCCAGGACCTCCAACTCGACGTACGCGGTCTGCCGTGTGTCAATCGTCGCGCCATCATCTTCGGCGGCTTCGACCGGCTGGCCGAGGGCGAGTCGCTCGTCGTGATCAACGATCATGAACCGGTTGGTCTGCGCGGCCATTTCGAGGACATCGTGCCGGGTCGTTACCGCTGGGAAGCGCTGCCGCGCATCGACGAGGCGTTTCGTGTGCGCATCACCCGCGCAGCCTTTGATCAGGAACTGGCCCGCGAAGGCGCCGCGGCGCTCGCCGCGTTGGCCCGTCACAGTTGCGATCATTGATTCCGTCGCTCGGGGCGGAAAATGGAACGGGCGGCAAGACCGAAGGTCTGCCGCCCGTTTTGCCGTTTTGGGGTATCGCTCCTAGAGCGGGTGCCCGGACATGTCCGGCCCTCGCTCTAGGTTTATGTTTGCGCATCGGGTTTTGCCGAAAAGCGGGTCCACTTTTCAGCCCGATGCTTCAGAAGCTCGGCTTGACGCCCCAGACATCCTTGGAATAGCCGCGAATGGTGCGGTCGGAAGAGAACCAGCCCACCTTGGTGGTGTTGAGGATCGATCGCTCCGTCCAGCGGCTCTGATCGCGGTAGTCGACGTCGACGGTACGCTGGGTCTGGAAATAGGACTGGAAGTCGGCCGTCACCAGGAACCAGTCGGTGTGCCACAGACGGTCGGCCACCTCGTTGAACCGACCGTGGTCATCGGGCGAGAAGGTGCCGTTGACCATGGCGTCGATGGCGCCCTTCAGCGTCGGGTCGCTGTCGATGGTGGCATTGGGGTTGTAGCCGCGCTGGCGCAGACCGGCGACATCCTCGGCGGTGAGGCCGAAGATGTAGATATTGTCGGGGCCGACCCGCTCGGCGATCTCGACGTTGGCGCCGTCGAGCGTGCCGATGGTCAGCGCGCCGTTGAGCGCCAGCTTCATGTTGCCGGTGCCGGAGGCTTCCATGCCGGCCGTCGAGATTTGCTCCGACAAGTCGGCGGCTGGAATGATGATCTCGGCCAGCGAGACGTTATAGTTCGGCAGCACTGCCACCTTCAGTCGATCGCCGATGATCGGATCGTTGTTGACGACACGAGCGACATCGTTGGCCAGCTTGATGATGCGCTTGGCGATCTGATAGCCCGGCGCCGCCTTGCCACCGAAGATCTTGACGCGCGGCGTCCACTCGGCGCCAGGACCGCGGCGGATGGCCTGGTAGAGGGCGATCGTTTCCAGGATATTGAGGAGCTGGCGCTTGTACTCGTGCATGCGCTTGATCTGCACGTCGAACAGCGCCGTGGGATCAACGCGCAGGCCGATACGCCGTTCAATTTCGGCAGCAAGCCGCACCTTGTTGGACTGCTTGGCTGCGGCGAACTTCTCGCGGAAGCTGGCGTCAGTGGCAAATTTTGCAGCTTCTTCGATCTTGCTGAGATCGTCGACCCAGCCATCGCCGATCGACTCGAGCAGCAGGGCGCGCAGACCGGGGTTGCACTCGTAGAGCCAGCGGCGCGGTGTGATGCCGTTGGTCTCGTTGACGATGCGATCGGGGTAGAGGACGTGGTAGTCCTTGAACACCGTCTGCTTCATCAGCTCGGTGTGCAGGGCCGACACGCCGTTGACCCGGTGCGAGCCGACGAAGGCGAGGTTGCCCATCTTGATTTCGCTGCCCCACTCGATGATGCGAATGGCATCGAGCGATACCGGCAGGTTGCGTCCCTGCACTTCAGCGAGGTGATGATAGTCGATCCACTCGATGATCTGCATGTGGCGCGGCAGTACCTTGCGGAACAGATTGGTGTTCCACCGCTCCAGCGCCTCGGGCATCAGCGTGTGATTGGTGTAGCTCAGGCACTGCCGGGTGATCTCGAAGGCTTCCGGGAAGGTCAGCCGATAGTCGTCGGAGAGGATGCGCATCAGTTCGGCGACGGCGATCGCCGGATGCGTATCGTTCATCTGGATCGCTACCTGATCGGGCAGCTTGCGGATGTCATCGTTGTCTTCGAGGTAACGACGAAGAATGTCCTGCAGCGAAGCGGAGGTGAAGAAATACTCCTGCTTGAGGCGCAGTTCCTTGCCTTCAGCCGTCGTATCGTCGGGGTAGAGCACGCGCGAGATGGTCTCGGCACGAATGGTTTTTTCGGCGGCCGACATGTAGTCGCCGTGGTTGAAGCGGCCGAGATCAAGCACTTCGACGGGGCGCGAGGCCCATAGACGCAGCGTATTGACATGGCGGCCTTTCCAGCCGGCGATCGGCGTGTCGTAGGCGACTGCCTTGACCGTTTCGTCGGCGCGCCAATAGGTGGCGCCATGGCCGTCGAAGGAAATCTGCCCGCCGAACTTGACGAGGTAGGCCATCTCGGCGCGCTCAAACTCCCAGGCACGGCCGGACACCAGCCAATCCTCCGGCTCCTCCACCTGCCAGCCGTCATGGAAGCGCTGGCGGAACAGGCCGTGGTCGTAGCGGATGCCGTAACCGTGGGCGGGAATGCCCAGCGTCGACATGGAGTCCAGGAAACAGGCCGCGAGGCGACCGAGGCCGCCGTTGCCGAGCGCGGCGTCGCTCTCCTGTTCGAGCTGGGCCTGATAGTCGATACCGAGTTCCGCACAGGCGGTGCGAACCTGAGATTCGATGCCGAGGTTGCAGACCGCGTCGTTGAGCAGGCGACCGATCAGAAACTCCATGGAAAGATAGTAGACGTGCTTTTTCTGGCCGGCGTGCGAAGCCTTGGTCGATTCGAACCAACGCTCCACCACCTTGTCGCGCACGGCGAGCGACAGCGCCATGCTCCAGTCCTTGGCCGTCGCTCTGGCCGGGTCCTTGCCGACCGCGTAAGCGAGCTTGGCGCGGACAGCATCTCTAAAGTCTGCTGCCGTAAGTATACGCGCCTGACCGGCGGAGCCGGCGGCCTCATCGATCATGGAAGTGTCGTTCATCGGTGATCCCTGCGGTTTCGATCAATTATCGCCGATGATGGTTACGAGGTTATGACCCAATGCTTCGGTCGCTCCGTAACGCCAAGTACCGTCACCAGATAATCGTCGCCAAGACTGCGTGGATGTGCAGCCGCGGTGCCTTGAAGGGACACTGGCGACCACTGTCGCGGCTGTCTAGGTCTCCGCGACCACAATTGGGAAAAAATCGCCCGGGAACGGCAGCCAGTCAGCTCATTAATGCATATCTCGGCCAACTAAGTGACAGAGATATGCCGAAATCGCAGCTCTAGATATCTTCCGTAACGCCAAGATCCTCGGCGGACAGCCAAAAAACCTCTCCTTCTGACTCGGCTGTGTCGAGCCAGACAAAGGGCAGGTCCGGATAGGTCATCTCAAGGATTTCCCGGTCGCTGCCGACTTCACAGAGGAGACCACCGCCGGGGTTGAGGTGGTCGGGTGCCGTCTCGATGATCCGGCGAACGAGGTCGAGGCCATCGAGGCCGCCCGCAAGCGCCATCTCCGGCTCGTGCCGATACTCATCCGGCAACTCGACCATGGCCTCGTCATCGACATAGGGTGGGTTCGTGATGATGAGATCGTAACGCCGGTCTTCCAGCGGGGCGAACAGATCGCCGTGATAGAGGCCGACGCGGCCGTCGCCCAGACGGTCGACATTGATCGCCGCCACATCCAGCGCATCCTCGGAGAGGTCGACGGCATCGACCGCAGCGTTCGGGAATACCATGGCGGCGAGGATGGCAAGGCAGCCGGACCCGGTGCAGATGTCGGCGACCGACAGAATCTCCTCCGGATCGCGGATCAGCGAAGCCTCGCCTTCGCCGGAAAAGGCCTCCGAGAACAGCAGTTCGCCGATGAACGACCGCGGAACGATGACGCGCGGATCGACGACGAATGGCACGCCCTGAATGTAGGCCTTGCCGACCAGATAGGGCGTGGGAACGCGTTTATCGATGCGCTTGTCGATCCGCTCGATGATCAGCTGGCGTTCGGCACGTGTCAAGCGGGCGTCGAGCCAGGGGTTGATGTCGTCGATCGGCAGGCGCAGCGATTCAAGGATCAGAAAAACGGCGTCGTCGATCGCTTCGCTTGTGCCATGGCCGATGCCGATCTCGGCGGCGCCATAGCGGCTCATGGCGTAGCGCAGAAGGTCGCGAACGGTGAGGAGGTCGTCGGTAATGTCGGTCACGGCAATGTTCCGGAAAACGAGGGCGCGGTTGCTATGGCATGGCGCAACCAGCGCTGCAATCGGGCATGTGGGCGGGCGTGGGCGCTCTTGCAAACAAGGCCTGATTTTGTGGCGATCCGGAGCCGTTCCCATTCCCGCCGCCGATGGTGTCCTTCGTCACCGCCTCCTGCGGGGACATGCGTGCTTTTTCCGGAAAGATTCCGAATTCGTCAAAAGGCGAAAACATCCGCTGAGTTCAGCGCTGGCGTGATTGCCAGGAAGCCATCGTTTTTTCGGCGATCTGGGCCATCAATGGAATTTCTGCCAAATCCCGACCGCCTAAAATTTCGCGGGCCACCAGCGCGAAGTTGATCCAGTCGTCTCCCGTGGACTCGGAGGCCCGCAAGGCTGACGCCGTCCAAGCTAGCAGTCGCGCCCAATGCTCGCGTCTTTTCGGAAGATATTCGTTTAGCAACAATGCGGCACGATGCTTCTTCGTGCCGTGCTTGCTGCCAAAGATGTCGTCGATCGCTCCGTCGTCCTCGAACCAGCTATCAACGAAAGTGAAGTCGTCGCACCATCCCTCACTGTCGCTGACAGCTTGATCGATGGCGGTCGATGCCCGCCTATCCGATGGAATGCCGTCGATCAGTTGCGCGATCAAATCGGCGGTCGGCTGCATCTCTGGATTGACGGTCGGAAGGCCTAGCCGCTCGATTACTTCCACCAGCCAGAAAGGGGGCGGCGTCGCCGTCTGCACGGATTCAGCTAGCGAATGAGACAGCGCCATGCGCAAGAAGTCGAGACTGCCTTGGAAGCAACCGAGATGAATCTCTACCTGATCCAAAAACGCCTCGGATTCTCGTTTCGTCAGCCCTCGATTTACCCACGCATCTCGTACGCCGATGTTTGCCTTCAACAACACCGAAGCGATGGCCTGCTTCCGACCATCTCGGATAACGGCGAACAGGCTCTGGGCTCCGGAGCCATCCATCCCCGTGAGGACGATTTCGCGCACTATTGCTTCGGGCAAGGGCGCACATTCGACTCCCTTGAGACGACTGTGTCGGATCGCAACATCAATCTCTGCGCGTTCGGATTCCGGAAGCCAGTTGCGGACTGTCAGCAATCGTCGCAGCATCGTCGGGCTGACACGTCCGGTTTGAGCGGCTTCGCACAGAATTGAAGCTGCCTGTTGGCGCGTTTCCGGGCCGGGGTCCAGAAGCCAACCGATTGCCGCCTCGGCAAGCGCAGGGTTCGGCGCCATCAGTAGGGCGGCTACGATGGCAGCCCTTTCGCCGTCCCGGTATGCGGCGCCCTGTTCCGCCATATGGTTGTGGAAGGCAAAGATATCGCCATCGGTTTCGCCTAACAGGTCATCGAGCGCCTGAGCGAAAGCTGCCAAGTCAGGAGAACCGTTGTCATTGTGAGTGTCCAGGGACGTCGTGATTGCTTGGAGATCCGTTCCCGGATCCAGCTTGGCGCTGGCGAACTGACTGAGGATCAGCACAAAGTGCGTCGGAGCGATCTTGCCTGCCTGAGCCAACTCCAACAGGTGCATTCGGATCAAGGTCACGGCTTCCACGGACGGAAGCTGATTGCGTTCGACGCCGTAGCGGAGGATCTCCAAAGCCTGCCCGATCAAGAAGGCAAAAGCATCGATCATGGACAGCTTCGGTCGTTTCTTGGCCGCTTCTTGAACGAGTAAATCAAGCAACTGAGGGACGACATTCGGTTCGGCGGCTAGGGACTCTCCAAAATCAAGTAAATCAACACCGATTTGGCCGCTGCCCATGTCGGCCGCAACCTGTTTGGCAAGCTGGGTAAGAGCCGCGTTCGGGGCCATGTGGGTCTCCGCAAATCTCGGTTTTCGACAAATGGCATTGTAGCCGCGAGGAGATCCGGTCAATAGGTGGTTGACAGTTTTTCACATGTAGTGGTCGGCGTTTGAGGCAGTGAGTGCCTGTTCCTGGGATGATCCAGTGCGTTGTCGATGGAGGCTGAGCAATAGGTAGCGAACTGGGGAGAGTCAGTCGTAATCTGTTGAAATATATGGAGAATGTTGGGGTGGTACGGCCTACGGGAATCGAACCCGTCTCTCCAGCGTGAAAGGCTAGTGTCCTAACCGATAGACGAAGGCCGCCCAACGAAGGGGCTTATAGTGAGCTTCTTTCGGTTGGGCAAGAGCCAATCGGTTTTTGCGCCGGCTTTTTTGCAGTTACGTCTAAGCGATTGATCGGCAAGCACTATCCGCGGCCGGTACAGGACCAGCGCCATTCGCGCCGCCGTCCGGTATCCACATGGATCGACTTGGTGTGGCAATAGAGCCCGAGGCCGCCGCGGGAGGGGTGGTTGTAGAAGTAGCGAGCGAGCTCGTCGCGGGCGATGCCGGGCATATAGAGATCGAGAGCGTTGCAGTAGAGATGTTGCGAATGCAATGCGCCGCGAACGAACCGGTTGTGCGAGGGGGAACGATAGCCCGAGGTGATTACCGCCCTGCGGCTGAAATGGCGCTCGGCATCGCGGATCATACCGAACAGCCTCGGCTTTATGCAGGAAACGTTGATCTCGGAATGAGCGAGCAGCAGCCCGTTGGCCGCCTGCACCACGTCGCGCGGCAGGCCAGGCACGTAATGGGCGTAAGGCTGGACCTCGCCGTCGAACAGGCCGCGCGGATCGCCATCCGGACCGCGCGAAGCGAGCACGAGGTTGCCCTGCCACGCGACGCCCGGCAGGCCTTCGAACAAGTCTTGCGGACGTTCGGGGCGGGCGATGTAGACATTGACAAAATCGTGCTCCAGCCCGTCGTCGACTGGTGGCTTGGGTACGGCGATCTTGTTCGGATCGGCCTCGTCTTCGCCGGCCAGCTCTGCCTCCGACACTTCAGAGGTGTCTTCGGCCGGTGTCGACGAGGCTGGGCTTGGTGCAGGTTGGGCCGTGGCGTCGACCTTGGCCAGGGTCGTGTTGGTTGTGGCCTGCGTCTCGCCGGCGGTTTTCTCGGGCGCCTTCGCAGCGTCGGGCTGGGCGGGCGTTGCGGTTACCGGCTCACTGGTGGGTGGTGGGCTGCTGCCGAACAACGAGGCGAAGAGGCTGGTTGCCTTGGGTTTTTCCTCGGGAGCGACGGCGGTGACCGCGGAGGCTGCCGGTAGGGAGTCGGCAGCCGGTTTGGCGGCCAATTCCTTTGCCGGTGAAGATGCGGCAGCCGGATTCTCGCTGCCCTCTTCCTTGTTCATTTCAGCGTCGGCCTTCGCCTTGATCTCGGCAATTTCAACCGGGGTAAGGGCCTTGAACTCGGAACGATCCAGCACCGCACCACAGCCGGCCGCGGCAAGCCCCACCAATACGAGCAGTCCCGACCGCGGCGTCATGGCCGCTCATCCTTGCTGATCAGCCTACGCATGGGCAATGTCTTACCACTTGCCGGTGTTCGGCATGGAAGCCCAGGGTTCGGCCGGCGCCAGGGCGTCGCCCTTTTGCAGCAGCTCGATGGAAATGTTGTCCGGCGAACGGACGAAGGCCATGCGACCGTCACGCGGCGGCCGGTTGATGGTCACGCCACCCTTCATCAGTCGGTCACAGGTGACGTAGATGTCGTCTACCTCATAGGCGAGATGGCCGAAGTTGCGGCCTTCGCCGTAGACTTCCGGGTCCCAGTTGTAGGTCAGCTCGACGAGCGGCGCGCTATGTGACCGGCCCGCCTCGACATCCTCGGACGAAGCCAGGAAAATCAGGGTGAAGCGGCCGGCCTCGTTTTCGGTGCGTCGGATCTCGGTCATGCCGAGTAGGTCGCGGAAGAAGGCGAGCGAGGCGTCAACGTCGGTGATCCGCACCATGGTGTGAAGATAGCGCATGTCCTTTTCCTCCGCTTCAGCCGTCAGGCGGCCGGTTCTCATTTTGGATCGGTGGGTAGTTATCCTCGGTATACCGGCGGACGCAAGGCTTCGCGTCGTCGTGACGGAACCGCCATGGGAGGCCATCCGCCGCAGCGGAGCGATAATATCGGCAAGACCGGGCGTCAGCCGCGAGAAACGCGCTTAAAACCGTTAACAGCGGTTAACGAGGGGCTTGCGGAAGGGTGGCCTTCAGGTGGTATTTTAACAGAAGAATCACGAATAGTCGGTGCGCGGAGCGATCTGCGCTTGTAGTTTGTACGATCGTGGAGACTGGCTCATGGCCAAGGCTCAGTTTGTGTCGGATGACACCAGCGTCGAAGACGACGCCGGCGTAGAAGTCATTGAAGTCGCGGGTGTCATAAAGTGGTTCGACGTCGCGAAAGGATTTGGCTTCGTTGTGCCGGACGAACCGGGTCTGCCTGATGTGCTCCTTCATGTCACCTGCCTGCGGCGCGATGGATTCCAGACGGCCTATGAGGGTTCGCGCGTCGTTTGCGAGGCGGTGCGCCGGCAGAAGGGCTTGCAAGCGATGCGTGTACTGTCGATGGATGAGTCGACCGCCATCCACCCATCCCAGTTGCCGCCATCGCGAACCCACGTTCAGGTCACCCCTTCGAGCGGCCTCGAGCAGGTTGAGGTAAAGTGGTTCAACCGTGTCCGCGGGTTTGGCTTCCTGACGCGCGGCGACGGCACCGAGGATATTTTCGTCCACATGGAGACGTTGCGTCGCTTCGGCATCACCGAGCTTCGGCCAGGGCAGCACGTTCTGGTGCGCTACGGTGACGGGCCGAAGGGAAAAATGGTCGCGGAAATCCGTCCGGTTCAGCCCGGGGGCATACCTTCGTCACATTGATACCCTAATCGGGCGACGCGCAGCGCCGGCAATGTCCGACGTGGCGCGTTGTGTTGTGTGAAAACACCGAACAGTCAGGGATCGAAGGCAAAAATGTCGGAAGTAACGTCGTGGCGCTTGCTGATACGGGCGCTCGCCGCGGGTCTAGTTGCCGCAATCGCCATTCTCTACTTTTTCGGAAATGGCTCCAGCGCCGGCCAGGGCGACAATCCCGTCGGCCCGCGCTCCAGCCTCAGCATCGAGACACCGACCGGTGTCTATCCGTATCAGGTTGAGGTTGCCGACACCGATGAGAGCCGCTCGCGCGGCCTGATGTTCCGGCGGGAGGTCACCCCCGGAACCGGCATGTTGTTCGATATGGGGGGCACACGCGACGTCGCCTTCTGGATGCACAACACGTTCGTGCCGCTCGACATCGTGTTCATTTCCGAAAAGGGCCGGGTGGTATCGATTGCCCATGGCGCCAAGCCGCAGTCGGACACTCGCATTCCCTCGCAATCGCCGGTGCGCTTCGTTCTGGAACTACCAACACCGGAAGCCAAACGCATTGGCCTCGCGATTGGTGATCAAGTCCGGCATCCAGCGATCGACGCCGTCTCTGGGCAATAAACTTGTTCCGTCCACGCGAGCGGACCTATTTCGAGGAGTCCGCCGGCTTTTTCTCTTTCGAAAAGCGCTGGTGCAGCCGGTCGTAGAGGCGACGCATCAGCTTCGGCGGCGGCAATTGCGGCGACCGCATGGAAAGATCGACGACGTCCTCCAGCCTGAGGCTGGCCTTGACGAGGTGCCCGTCCTCAACCACGCGTGCCATGAGTTCGGCATAGGTGGTGAGCGTTAGCCGGTTGCCGGCGCGCAGCCGGTTGCCATGGCGGGCAGAGAAGGCCTCGGCGACGGTGAGACCGGCGAGATTCGGCGGTACCTGCATCTCATAGAAAGTGGCGAGGTCGGATAGCGGGGCGTCCGGTGCGACCGCAAACTCGCCAAAAGCCGTACGCTTGGCAGCGGCTACCGTTTCCGCCGGCAGGGGGGCGAACAAGCGGTCCAGACGATTGACGCGGTCCTGGGGCGAGATGAAATAAGCGTAGTCGCCGCCCCGGATCTGGCCGGCCTCGGCGGCATTCTTGACGGCACCGTCACGCACCACAATGACCGGCTTCAGCCAGGCGGGCAGGGACGCCGGACGGAGCGCGGCGTAGCTATCGGGCCGTACCGGATAGCCAACCATCTCGTTGTCGGTTTGGCCTGGCAGGTCGATCTCGACGCGGCGCGCGCTGGCCGCCGCCCGCTTCAGCGCCATACCGAAAAAGCGTGCCGCCGGGGCAATGGTCCAGCCCTGAATGAGCAGAGATATCAGCACCACGAAGAAGGCGACGTTGAAGTACATCGGTGCATCGGCTGTGCCGGCCAGCGTCGGCACGGTGGCAAGGAAGATCGAGACGGCGCCGCGCAGGCCCACCCAAGAGACGAAGTTGATCTCCGGCGGCGTGAACCCGAAAGGTTTCAGGCAGATCCATACGGCAGCCGGCCGGCCGATGATCATCAGGAACAGCGCAATCGTCAGGCCCTGTGGCGCATATTCGATCAACTTGCTGGGCGTGACCAGCAGACCGAGCATCAGAAACATGACGATCTGGCAAAGCCAGGTTGCGCTTTCGAGGAACTTGCTGATGGCGGGATAGGCACGGACGCTGCTGTTGCCCACCACCAGACCGGCCACGTAGACGGCGAGGAAGCCCGATCCCTCGAAATAGGAGGTCACGCCGAAAACACTGACGGTCAGCGCGATGACGAACAATGGATGCAGTCCGCCGGGCAATGTCAGTCGGTTGAGCGCCAACGTAGCCAGTGCGCCACCGGCAACGCCCATGGCGCCGCCCAGGATCGCCTGCCGGCCGAGCGCGGCCAGCGTTCCGAAGCCGGGCGCCGAATGGGCGACGGCCAACTCGGTCAGCACCATGGTGAGGAAGACGGCAACCGGGTCGTTGGAGCCGGACTCGATTTCCAACGTCGCCCCGATGCGGGGCCTCAGCTGAAGGCCGCCCGTTTTCAGCAGGAAGAATACGGCGGCTGCGTCCGTGGAGGCGACGATCGAGCCGAGCAGGAGCCCTTCGATGACGTTGTAGCCGAGAACAATATAGCTAAACGCACCGATGAGGACTGCGGTCACCGCGACACCGGCTGTTGCCAAGGTCAGGGACGGCGCTAATGCCTCATGCGTTTCAGCAAGCCGCATCCGCAGGCCACCATCGAATAGAATGATGGCAAGCGCGCAGGAGCCGATCAGATAGGTGAGGCGGTAGTTGCTGAACTCGATGCCGCCGGGGCCATCGACGCCGGCCAGCATGCCGACCACAAGGAAGACGAGCAGCAGCGGCGTGCCGAAGCGCGAGGCCAAGAGGCTCGTGAGGATACCAAAGAGGATCAGCGTCGCGCCCAGGGCCAAGACAAGGTTGGCGACCGCGATCTGATGCATGTGAACCTCTGACGATTTTGGATTCAGGCGGAGTGAATTCGATATCCTGATCCCGGCGGACCTGACCTTCGAGATCAAATATCAAGCCTCAAAACTCCGCTTGGAACAATAGATTACTGGAAACCTCGTTGCCCCTGGCATCGGCCTCCACGCTGTATCGGGCGAATGCAAATGTCGGAGTCGAACCACTGGGTAGGCATGCTTCCACATTGAAGCGGCTTTGGGAACCGATTCATCGGGACGTCTGGGTTTTTAGCAGGGCGGCGTTACCGGAATCGCGGAACATCAGGCAATTGCGCAACTGTGATGCCCAGACGGCTTTTTCCATGATAAGAGGCGCGCGTATCTTGGGGCAGAGAGTTTCTTCGGCGCGGATTTCGACGCATGAGCGAGCAGAACGGCAAGCAGATCGAGGGCGGCGAAGCGTCGGCTGTGCCGCCGGCTTCCGGCAAGGGGCAGGGCGGTGCGTGGCAGCACTTGATCAATCTGCTCATCCTCACGTTCGTCGCTCTTGCGCTTCTGGCTCCCGGCATTTCCTCTCTGCCTCTCACCGACCGTGACGAGGCGCTTTACGTTCAGGCGTCACACCAGATGCTGGAAACCGGCAACTGGGTCGACATCCGCTTTCAGGACGAGCCGCGCTACAAGAAGCCGGCCGGCATCTATTGGATACAGGCGGCCGCGGCCGAGCTGTCCGGCTACGGCAAGGATGCGCCGCTCTGGGCGTACCGCCTCCCGTCGTTGTTCGGCGCTGTTCTCATGGTGCTGTTCACCTACGGTATCGGTGCGACGCTCGGTACGGCGCGGGCAGGGCTGTTCGCCGGCCTGCTGGCCGCTTCGACCATGCTCATCGGCTTTGAAGCGCACATTGCCAAGACCGATGCCATGCTGTGCGCCACCGTGCTCGCCGCGGAGTTCGCCCTGGCCCGCGCCTATGTCGATCCGATGCGAACGAGATCGCTGCCGCGTAGTGCTCTGTTTTGGACGGCGATGGGTGTTGGCATCCTGATCAAAGGGCCGATTACGCCGCTTGTCGCTGGGCTCACGCTGGTCGTCGTGTCCGCAAAGGAACGGTCCACGACGCTCTGGCGGTCGCTGTCGCCGTTGAAGGGCATTCTGTGGATGCTTCTCCTCGTATTGCCCTGGCTCATCGCCATCGGCTGGATCTCGGGCGGGGCGTTTTTCAGTCAGGCCGTCGGCCACGACATGATCGGCAAGGTGGCTTCGGGGCAGGAATCGCACGGCGCTCCGCCCGGTGTGCATCTGCTGGTCGCACTCGGCACCTTCTGGCCGCTGTCGGTGCTGGCGCCGCTTGCCATCGTTCAAGCCTGGAAAGTACGGCGCGAGCCGGCGATCTTCTTTCTGATCGCCTGGGTCGTTCCGGGCTGGTTGGTGTTCGAGGCCGTGGCCACCAAGCTGCCCAATTATGTTTTGCCCTTCATGCCGGCGCTGGCCATCCTGGTGGCACTGTTGCTCGACAATGGCGCGCTTGGCCCGGCACGGCGCGGCTGGCGGGTTTCCATCGCCTTCATCGCGATCGGGGCGGTCCTGGTCGGTTTCGGACTCAACATCGCTTTTCTCGTTTATCAGGGATACGCGAGCTGGCAGGGCCTCGTCGGCGCGGTCGCTGTCGCCTGCCTCGGTTTCGCGGCGACCCGACTGCTCGCTTGCGGGCGACTGCTTCCTGGCTTGGCGGCGACGGTTGCCTCCGCCGGCGGCCTGATGCTGCTTGGCTACGCAATACTGTTGCCGGCTGCCCAGCAGCTTTGGCTCAGCGATGACCTTGCCAAAGCGGTGGCGAGCGTTCGCCGGTGTGACGCGCCCGCGGTTTCTGTGGTGGGTTACGGCGAGCCGAGCGCCGTCTTTCGTCTCGGAACCAACATGCTTCGGACAACAGCGCCGGTCGCTGCCGAGGCCTTCCGGGCAAATGATTGTGCCGTCGCCATTGTTGCGGCGGAAGCAAAGGACGAGTTCACTGCGGCGCTTGGCGCGGGGGAAAAGCCACCGGAACCTGCCACGACCGTTTCCGGCCGCAATCTCAACGGTCTCAAGCTTCGCACCATGCTGCTGTTCGTGAAGCCGTGAGGAGCCGCCCATGCTGATCAACAAGCAGCCGGCCCGCTGGCGCGATCCCGACGTCGTCAGAACCGCTCTATGGCTGATCGGTCTCATGACGGTTCTGGCCGTTGTTGCATCGAGCCAGTTCGACGAGGAAGTCCGTGCCTGGGTCATGGCCGGCGGGCCGCCTCGGCCAATCTGGCCTCTGCTGTCGCGCCTGGGGGAGTCGGACTGGATGCTGATCCCCTCGGGCCTTGCTCTGGTTCTCATGCATTATCTCAGGCGACCGAGGTTCGGTCAGCCGGGTGGCTTCGAGACCATCTACCAGATGGTGCTGTTTTTCTTTGCCGCCATCGCCGCCACTGGCGTTGCCGTGTTGGTGGTCAAGTATTCGCTCGGCTTTTCCCGACCGTCGGTCGATGGGGGGCGTGTGATGCATCTCTTCGCTTTCCGCCCAAAGTACGCCGCTTTCCCGTCGGGTCACGCGACGACGGCGGCGGCTTTCGCACTGGCGCTGACGCTGCTGTGGCGGCCATTGGCTGTCGTGGTTTGGCCGCTGGCCATCGCCATCGCCATATCGCGGGTGATGGTCAACGCCCACCGCGCTTCCGACGTGGTGGCGGGTCTTTCCTTCGGCGCTTGGGGTGCGTTGTTCGTCGCTTTTTGGTTTGCACGGCGGGGCCGGTTGTTCCGTCTGTCGGAGGCTGGCTTGCCGCGGCCCCTTCGCCATCGGATCGACATACTCTCCAGCGAGGGCAGAGCCTTGTTGACACGGCTTGGGCTTGCCATAAGCAGGCGGAGCATCGTCCCTGATTTGCATGTCTCAGAGGTAGGGCAGCCGGACGCCATCGTGGGCACGTATCCGGCCGGAGTGACCAGCATGATCGTACCGAAACCATCCGAGGCGGGCTTTGTCTCGGTTGTCATTCCCGCCCGCAACGAGGCGGACAATCTCGCGGTGATCGTGCCGGAGATTCTGACGGCCATGGCCGGTCGCTCCTTCGAGGTGATCGTCGTCGATGACGGCTCGACCGACGGAACCGGCACCACCATCGCCGCCTGGAAGGCCGAGGGCAAGCCGGTCCGTCACATCCGCCATGTCGAGGCTTGCGGCCAATCGGCGGCCGTTCGTTCCGGCGTGCTTGCCGCGCGAGGCGAGATCGTCGCCACCATCGACGGCGACGGCCAGAACGACCCCGTCTATATCCCGAAGCTGATCGATGCGCTGGTTGCTGCCGGCCCATCGGTAGGCATCGCGGCCGGACAGCGTCTCAAGCGAACCGACGGCCTGACCAAGCGGTATGCCTCGCGATTTGCCAATTGGCTGCGTAACGCCATCCTGAAGGATGCGACGCGCGACACCGGTTGTGGCCTCAAGGCGGTGCGGCGCGACATTTTCCTGTTGCTGCCCTTCTTCCACGGTTGGCACCGCTATCTGCCGGCGCTGGTGCTGCGGGAGGGGTACGGCGTTACTCATCTCGACGTCGTCGATCGCTCGCGCATGCATGGCGCTTCAAATTACGGCATATTCGATCGTGGACTGCAGGGTATTCTCGATCTCTTCGGCGTCTGGTGGCTGAAGCGGCGTATCAAGCGTCTTCCCGTGGCCTCGGAAATCGGAAACGACAATGGCTAATCTCTTGGTGCAGTTCGCCGGTTGGCTTCACGATGTGTTCGTCAAGCAGCTCGATTTCTGGGTGATCCTGGGCTTCGTCGCCCAAGGGCTGTTCACCATGCGCTTTGTCGTGCAGTGGATCGCCTCCGAAAAGGCCAAAGCGTCGGTAATCCCTGTGGCCTTCTGGACGTTCTCGCTCGGCGGCGGCTTTCTGCTGTTGGTCTATTCCATCGCCCGCCAGGATCCGGTGTTCATCGCCGGCCAGGGACTTGGTCTTCTCATCTATATCCGCAACCTGATGCTCATCAGGAAGTCGACAAAAAGCGCCGCCGGGTCTGAGTGAGTTCAGAGACGGCGCGGATCATCGGCGCGCGCGGCAAGATGCAAACGGTCCAGGAAGCCTTGCAGGATGAAGCTCGCGGCGAGTTTGTCGACCACCTCGTCGCGTCGCCGGCGTGAGGCATCCGCCTCGAGAAGCGTCCTGGTAACCGCTGCCGTGGAGAGTCTCTCATCCCAAAAGAAGATCGGCCGGCCGTCGAGGGGGACGAGGTTGCGGGCGAAGGCCCGCGTCGATTGGGCGCGTGGCCCCTCGCTGCCGTCCATGTTGATCGGCAGGCCGAGCACATAGGCTCCGACGTCATGCTGGTTGGCCAGTTCAATCAGCGCCGCCGCGTCCTTGCCGAACTTGACACGCGTCAGGGTCACGAGTGGCGTGGCGATCAGGAAACGTTCGTCGGAGACGGCAACGCCGATCGTTTTGCTGCCGAGGTCGAGACCGAACAGGCGTCGCCCTGCCGGCAGAGCCGCCGCGAAGGCAATGGGATCTCCGGTTTCGATCATCGGTTCTGCCTTGTCATGCGCGGGACTGGCACCCACTATCATGCAACGTGTCATGGCCCAAGCCTTGGCGCAGAATTCACGAAACGATTTCCGGAGAGCTCGCTGACACCCGGTCGCGGCCGGTATTCTTGGCTTGGTAGAGCGCCGAGTCGGCGCGACGATAAAGGTCGTTGACCGTATCTCCGGGCCTGAATTCTGCGACGCCGAAGCTGGCCGTCAGACGGATGACGCTGTCGCCGCGGTCGATGTTGAGCGCATTGATCTGTTCGCGCAGATAATCGGCGACCGAGATGCCTCCGTCGATTGGGATGCTCGGCAGGATCACCGCGAACTCCTCGCCGCCGATGCGCGAGAAATGCACGTCCGGTGGCACGCGTAGCGTTCCGACGCATCGGATCACTTCGTCGCCGGCGTCGTGGCCGTAGATATCGTTGATGTGCTTGAAGTGATCTATATCGAACAGGATGAGCGAGAAGGTGCTGCCCAGCTCGGCAGCGGCAATTTCCGCGTCGAACCGCTGGCGAAACGCGCCACGGTTGAAGAGGCCGGACAACGGATCGATCGTCGCCATTTCGATCAACCGACGTTGCATGATCAGCGTGCGCTCGGCAACGCGCAGGCGAGCGTTGAGTTCGTTCTGACGCGGTGGTTTGGACATGAAGTCGTCGGCGCCCGCGTCCAGCACGCCGATGGAGTGCTGTGCGTCGTTGGAGGCCGACATGCCGATGACGTAGAGCGGCCGACCAGCGTCCGCGAGAAGGCGAGCCTCCCAGCAAAGCTCCGTACCGGAAACGCCGCCGATCTCGAAACTGGTGATCAATACCTCGGCCTGGGGGGTCGTCTGGATATAGTGAAGCGCCTCGCGACCGTCCGTGAAATAAGCGACGTCGTCGCCACGAGGCTCAAGCATCCTCTGCAGGATCATCAGTCCGGTTCGACTGCCGTCGACGAGCACGATGTGCATGATGAGCTTGATATACCTGAAAGGTGGCCAAGCCACGCCCGAAAAGTGCGGAACTCATAAACTGTTTTTGTCGAATTCATCAATGAAAAAACAACGGATTCCCGCCAATCGAAGTTCATAAAGCGGAACTTCTTAAGGACAATTTCCAGCTGAACAGCAGCCGTCGCTCCGACAAATTAAAATATTCGTATGGATCAATATGTTAAGCGAAACAGGATCTGTCGCTGCCGTCGCCCCGGTTTGCTAGACGAGTGGCGCCGTTGGACGCCTTGGTGCAGACCAATGGTCTCCCCTGAAGGTTGCAGGAGGCAATTTCCGCGACTCACGCCCCACAAGCCGCCAAATCGCTGGCAGTGACATCGGAGCATGCGGAAGCGGGTGGCTCCGCGCCGCGACCGGTGCTATACGCGGGACATTCCAGTCTGTTCGAGGGAATCTACATGTCCGTGGATACGGCTACAGTGCGCCGCGTTGCGCGTCTCGCCAGGATCAAGGTCACCGATGACGAGGCGGAGCGCATGACCAATGAGCTCAATTCCATCCTCGGATTCGTCGGGCAACTGAACGAGGTCGACGTGGCCGGTGTCGAGCCGATGACTTCCGTCGTCTCAGTGAAGATGCGTCGCCGGCAGGACGTGGTCACCGAGGGTGAGGATGCCGAGGCGGTGACGAGCAACGCGCCCGTCTCAGAGGACCATTTCTTCCTGGTGCCCAAGGTGGTCGAGTAACTCCCGCCAGACACCAGTTTCTCACGATTTTTCGGGATTTCCGCCGTGACCGATCTCACCGCACTCACCCTTGCCGAGGCGCGCGATGCGCTGAAGGCCAAGACTTTCTCCGCCGTCGAACTGACGGATGCCTATCTCGCCGCCATGGAAAAGGCGCGTGTGCTCAATGCGTATGTCACCGAGACGCCGGATAAGGCCCGTGACATGGCCAGGGCATCCGATGCTCGCATTGCTGCCGGCAAGGCCGGTCCGCTCGAGGGGCTGCCGCTTGGTATCAAGGATCTCTACGCTACCAAGGGCGTCCACACACAGGCGTGCAGCCACATTCTCGATGGCTTCGAGCCGACCTATGAAAGCACCGTATCGGCCAATCTCTGGGCTGACGGCGCCGTCATGCTCGGCAAGCTCAACATGGATGAGTTCGCGATGGGCTCCTCCAATGAGACCAGCCATTACGGATCGGTGGTCAACCCGTGGCGGCGCAACGGCTCCGACGTCAATCTGGTCCCCGGCGGCTCATCCGGCGGATCGGCGGCCGCGGTCGCCGCGCACCTCTGCCTTGGAGCGACGGCCACCGACACCGGCGGCTCGATCCGCCAGCCGGCCGCGTTCACCGGTACCGCCGGCATCAAGCCGACTTACGGTCGCTGCTCGCGCTGGGGCCTTGTCGCCTTTGCCTCGTCGCTCGACCAGGCCGGCCCGATCGCCCGTGATGTGCGTGACGCGGCGATCCTTCTCAAGTCGATGGCCTCGGTTGATCCCAAGGATACGACCTCGGTCGATATTCCCGTTCCCGATTACGAGGCGGCCATCGGCAAGTCGGTGAAGGGGCTCAGGATCGGCATTCCCAGGGAATACCGGCTCGACGGCGTGCCGGCCGAAATCGATGCGCTCTGGCAAAAAGGCATCGACATCCTGCGGGAGGCCGGGGCCGAGATCGTCGACATCTCGCTGCCGCACACCAAGTATGCGCTGCCGGCCTACTACATCGTGGCGCCGGCCGAGGCGTCTTCCAATCTCGCCCGTTACGATGGCGTGCGCTATGGCCTGCGCGTGCCGGGCTCGGACATCCTCGACATGTACGAGAACACGCGGGCGGCCGGTTTTGGTGCCGAGGTGAAGCGCCGCATTCTGATCGGCACCTATGTGCTGTCGGCCGGCTATTACGACGCCTACTATCTGCGCGCCCAGAAGGTGCGCACGCTGATCAAGCGCGATTTCGAGACAGTCTACGCTCAGGGGGTCGATGCCATCCTGACGCCGGCGACACCATCGGCCGCCTTCGGCATCGGCGAGAAGGCCGACGCCGATCCAGTGGAGATGTATCTCAACGACGTGTTCACGGTGACGGTCAACATGGCCGGTCTGCCGGGGCTTGCGGTGCCCGCCGGCCTTTCCGCCGAAGGTTTGCCGCTTGGCTTGCAGTTGATCGGCCGGCCGTTCGATGAAGAGACGTTGTTCACCCTTGGCTCGGCGATCGAAAAGGCCGTGGGCACGTTCAGCCCGAAAAAGTGGTGGTAGGTTTGTGAAGGGCGGTGCCGGTCTGGCCGGCGCCGCGTTCACACCAGCGTCAAACAACCGACCTATCCAACGGCTTCGATGGTTTCACCAACGAGGTTGTCATGACGAGTCGTACATCCCTTTCCCTTTTCACCGCGGCGCTTCTTGCCGGCGTCACGGCCTCGGCCGCGGCCGACCTGCCGGTCAACAAGGGGCTTGTCGCCGTCGGTCGCCTGCCTGCCGATCTCCGGGATAGCTTTGGCGAAACCTTCGGCTCCGGCTCGGGCATGTCGGTGCTTGATTGGAAGAAGACGGACAAGGGCTACGCGGGATCGTTCCTGCTGCTACCCGACCGCGGCTACAACGTCGAGGGTACGACGGACTACAGCACCCGCGTCAACATGCTGTCGATTGCCTTCGCCGCGCCCGAGACGGGCAAGGCTGCGACTGCCGAGCTGAAGCTCGACAAGACCTTCCTGCTCACCGACAAGGCCGGCAAGCCGATGACCGGCCTCGATCCGATTGCCATCAGCAAGGACAACGGCGTCGATCTGCCGGGCGCCTCCACCGGCGCGGTCAGCCTCGACCCTGAGGCGATCGTCCGCCTGTCGGATGGTTCGCTGATGATTTCCGACGAATACGGCCCGACGATTTATCACTTCACCGCCGAAGGCAAGCTCGTTTCGGCAACACTGCCGCCGCAGGCGTTCCTGCCGATGCGCAAGGGCGCGCTCAACTTCTCGTCCAACAATCCGGGCGCCAACGCGCCGAAGCCCGATCCGGAAGATCCCGAGACCGGACGCCAGAATAACCAGGGCTTCGAAGGCATGGCACTCAACCCGGCCACGCAGGAGCTGACGGTGGTGTTGCAGAGCGCCACTCGCCAGGACGGCGGTGACAAGAAGAGCACCCGTTTCAATACCCGCGCTCTGGTCTACGATGCGACCAACCCGGATGCGCTGAAGCTCAAGGCCGAATATGTCGTGCCGCTGCCGACCTTCAAGGACGCCGAGGGCAAAACGCTGGTGGCTGCCCAGTCGGAACTCGCGGTCCTGCCGGACGGCCGCCTCCTGCTGCTGTCCCGCGACAGCAACAACGGTTGGGGCGTCAAGGGCGACACCTCGCTCTACCGGCGCGTCGACCTGCTGGATTTCGCGGGCGCCACCAACATTGCCGGCACCGAGTTCGACGGCCTGAAGCCAGTGGCGCCAAAGGGGCAGCTCGACGCGTCGGTGACGGCGGCGAAGCTCACAGCCGTCATCGACATGAATGACAATGCGGAATTGGCCAAGGCGGGCCTGCATAATGGCGCGCCGCATGACGCCGGCGACCTTTCCGAAAAGTGGGAATCGATGGGTGTAGTGCCGGCGTTCGATCCGGAGCATCCCAAGGACGTGCTGGTGCTGATCGCCAACGACAATGACTTCCTGACCACTCGGGGGCACCAGGTCGGCGCGGACTACAAGGCTGACGCCGATGTCGACACCATGGTGTTGGTCTACCGGCTGTCGCTCGACTGATCCTGTTCGTCGCGGGATGGATGCAAGGCGCCGCGCCGTTGCGGCGTCCTTTGTCGTTTTCGGGTGGACCTTCAAACGCCGGCGTGCTGGACTGACGCGCCTTTCCCGTTTACCTCCGGCGCAAAACGGGCTATCCCGCCAAGCAGATGTCGTCCGACCGATCCGAGAGACCCTCCATGAACATGGCAGTCCGCACCCCCGACCCCAAGAAGCTCATCAAGGGCGCCACAGGCGACTGGGAAGTCATCATCGGCCTTGAGGTGCATGCGCAGGTCACCTCCAATGCCAAGCTGTTTTCCGGCGCCTCGGCGGTGTACGGCGCCGAGCCGAACATGCACGTCTCGCTGGTCGACGCGGCGATGCCCGGCATGCTGCCGGTGATCAACGAGGAGTGCGTGGCGCAGGCCGTCCGCACCGGTCTCGGTCTCAAGGCGGCGATCAATCACTACTCGGTGTTCGACCGCAAGAACTACTTCTACCCCGACCTGCCGCAGGGCTATCAGATCAGCCAGTACAAGCAGCCGATCGTCGGCGAAGGCAAGGTGTTGCTCGATATGCCGGAGGGCGTCGTCGAGATCGGCATCGAGCGGCTGCACCTCGAGCAGGACGCTGGCAAGTCGATTCACGATCAGCATCCGACCATGTCCTTCGTCGATCTCAACCGTTCGGGCGTGGCGTTGATGGAGATCGTGTCCAAGCCGGATCTTCGTTCGTCGGAAGAGGTGAAGGCCTATCTCGCCAAGCTGCGGACCATTCTGCGCTATCTCGGCACCTGCGACGGCAACATGGAGGAAGGCTCCATGCGCGCCGATATCAACGTTTCCGTCCGCAAGCCCGGTGAGCCGCTCGGCACCCGCTGCGAGATCAAGAACGTCAACTCGATGCGCTTTGCCGCCCAGGCGGTGGAATATGAAGCGCGCCGGCAGATCGGCATCATCGAGGACGGTGGCGAGATCGATCAGGAGACCCGGCTGTACGATGCCGGCAAGGGCGAGACGCGCTCGATGCGCTCCAAGGAAGAAGCGCACGACTATCGCTACTTCCCTGATCCCGATCTTCTGCCGCTCGAACTCGATTCGGCCTGGGTGGAAAGCCTCAAGGCCCATCTGCCCGAACTGCCCGACGAAAAGAAGGCCCGCTTCGTGGCCGAATACGGCATCACGCCCTATGACGCCATGGTGCTGACGCTCGAGCGTACTTCGGCCGACTATTACGAACAGGTCGCGAAGAGCCGCGACGGCAAAGCCGTTGCCAACTTCATGATCAACGAGCTGTTCGGCCGCCTCAACAAGGATGGCAAGAGCATTGAGGCATCGCCGGTTTCTCCTGCCCAGCTCGGCGCCATCGTCGATCTGATCGGCGACGGCACGATCTCCGGCAAGATTGCCAAGGACCTGTTCGAGATCGTCTACACCGAGGGTGGCGATCCGAAGAAACTGGTTGAGGAGCGCGGTCTCAAGCAGGTCACCGATACCGGGGCCATCGAGAAGGCCGTGGACGAGGTGATCGCTGCCAATCCGGACAAGGCTGAGCAGGCCAAGGCGAAGCCGACGCTCAGCGGCTGGTTCGTCGGTCAGGTGATGAAGGCAACCGGCGGCAAAGCCAATCCGCAGGCCGTCAACGACCTCGTCAAGCAGAAGCTCGGCATCGAATGATCGCCAGGGGAGAGCGGCACAAGCTGCCGTTCCTCAAAGGCAATTTGCGCGAGGGCGGCCGCTGGGTCGCCCTTTTGCTATGTGGCGCAAGGTTCAATTAACCCTGTTCGTTAAGCCTGCCTTATCCCCCCCCTCCTTAATGTCGGCAAGCCGGGGTTCGGCGGTGCAAGCCGCTTTGTATGTCTCATTCCCCCCGGTCTGAGCGACCGATGGACATTGCTACCCTTCTCGGCGTTTTCGGCGGCTTTGCCGTGCTCTATCTAGCCGTAATCCTTGAAGGTTCGAACATCATGATGTTCATGAACCTTCTGGCGACCAACGTCGTGATCGTCGGTGCCCTGGTCGCGCTACTTGGCCGCTACACGTTGAAGACCTTCCCGGTGGCCGTATTCGGCGGCTTCAAGGAAGCGGTCATGTACAAGACGCACGATACCTTCCACCTGCTCGATCAATTGACCGAGATCGCCGAGGTTGCGCGCAAGCAGGGGCCGCTCGGCCTTGAAAAGCTCGAGATCGACGAACCCTTCCTCCAGAAGGCGATCCAGATGATCGCCGATGGCTATTCGGGCGAAACCATCCAGCATGTGCTCGAACGCGAGCGCGACCTGCAGCACGAACGCCTGCACATGGGGCACACAGCCTGGGCCAAGATTGCCGAGGCGGCGCCTGGCATGGGCATGGTGGGCACCATCATCGGCCTCGTGTCGCTGTTTGCCCACATGTCCGACCCCAAGCAGATCGGTCCGGCCATGTCGATTGCGCTGTTGACCACGCTTTACGGCGCGATCATCGCCAACGTCATGGCGGCTCCCATTTCCGACAAGCTCGCCAACCGTGCCAATCACGAGGCGGAAATCCAGTCGATGATCATCGACGCTGTCTTGATGATCCGCGAAAACAAGAGCCCCAAGCAGGTGCACGAGGAGCTTCTCTCCTACCTGCCGCTCAAGCATCGCGCCAAAGCCGAGGCCGACAGGGAAGCGGCCTGACGGCCTGATTAAGTACAGCAGCAGAAGGGCGGCGGGATGAGCAGCAGGAAGAAGGGCGGCGGTGGCGGTGGTGGGCATGGCGGTGCGCCATGGGTGATCACCTTCGCCGACCTGATGAGCCTGTTGATGGCGCTCTTCGTGATGATCGTTTCTTTCTCGAACCAGGACGAAGCAAAGCTGAAGGAAGCCGCCGGTTCGATGCGCGACGCCTTCGGCTACCAGTCGGTACAAAGGCCGGCCGGCATGATCGAACAGAATGGACTGCCAGAGCGAAAGTATCTGCGCAACGTTCAGCCGATGTCGCTATCGGAAGCGATAGAGTTCGCCAGCGACTTCAACGATCAGTATGAGAAGCAGGGAGCGGAGGTGAATACCAACCGGTTCGAGAAGGCCGCCGAGAGCAAGCCACGCGAATATCTCACCGCTTCCGAATCGCTGCGCCAAGCGTTGCAGGATCTGCCCGACTACGCCGAACTTTCCAAGCAGATCATTCTCAACGTCGCCAATGATGGTCTGCATATCTCGATTATCGATCAAGACGGCCGGCCGATGTTCGGGGCGCAGTCGAGCGAGCCGACCGACCGCATGAAGGTTCTGCTCTCGCGCATTGCGCCGGTCATCCAGCAGATGCCGGGCCGGCTGCAGATCATCGGACACACCGAATCGACTGGCGACATGGCCGTTCCCGGCGGTGCCGCCTGGGCGCTCTCGGCCAAGCGGGCGCTGACCACGGCGGAAATTCTCGGCAGCTTCGGTCTCGGCGCCGGCAGCCTCGCTCAGGTGATCGGCGTCGCCGACAAGGATCCCATGTTTCCTGACGATCCCTTCCTGTCCGGCAACCGCCGTATCGAGTTGGTGCTGCTCAAGGAAGCGCCGGCGCTCCCGAGCGACAGCCCGTTCTGAGGGGCATGCGCAAGGCCGGGGCAAGCGAATGGGCGGAGGCTTTATCGGATTCGTTCCGAAAGGCTCCGACATGACCGATCCCAGTCCGCCTGATACCGGCGATCGTCGCCGGGAAGACCGCTGCAGGACGCGGCTTCGAGCCGGCATTCTCCGCAGCCGGGACGGCCGTCGGCTAGCCGACTGCGTCATCCGCGATCGTTCGGTGGGCGGCGCGAAACTCGTCCTCATGGAGGAGCGACCGCTGCCGCTCGACCTGGAACTTGAGGATGAAGCCGATCATCGACGCTACGATGTCCGCATTATCCGTCGCGACGGTTCGGAGATTGGCGTCGTCGTGGAACGGGAGAAAACCGTTCCGCCTGCCTGAGGCCCGCCCGCGCGAACACGACGAGTTCATCATCAACCTCTTTTCGCCGTCGCAGCCGGACAATATGCTGGCCTGCCATAAGCTGTTCTAGAGTTCCCGCCGAGCAGACTGAAACGTCTGAACGGCGGGTGCTCTAGGAAACAGGCGAGGAGAAGCCGATGACTGCGCCCCAGACCAAGCCGATCGACCTCTACTATTGGCCGACGCCGAATGGCCACAAGATCACCATCATGCTCGAGGAACTCGGCGTTCCCTACAACTTGCATTTCATCAATATTGGCAAGGGTGATCAATTTCAGCCCGATTTCCTGGCGTTTTCTCCGAACAACAAGATGCCGGCAATTATCGATCCGGAAGGGCCGGACGGCAAGCCGATCTCGGTGTTCGAGTCGGGCGCCATTCTGCTTTACCTTGGCCGCAAGTTTGGCAGGTTCTATCCGCAGGACGAGCGCGGTCGCGTCGAGGTGGAGCAGTGGCTGATGTGGCAGATGGCCGGATTCGGGCCGATGCTCGGCCAGAATCACCATTTCGCTCTCTACGCGCCAGAGAAGATTCCCTACGCCATCAAGCGCTATCGGGATGAGACGCACCGCCTCTACGGCGTTCTCGAAAAGCAGCTCGCCGGCAAAGACTACATCTGCGGCGACTATTCCATCGTCGACATGGCCTGCGTCGGCTGGGCACGCGGTTGGGAACGGCAGGACATCAAGGCGGCCGAGTTTCCCAACGTGATGGCGTGGATCGACCGGGTGTCGAACCGGTCCGCTGTGGCGAAAGCGCTCGCCATTACGGCGCCGACGCCGCCGAGCAATCTTGCCGACGACAAGGACGCGCAGAAGGTGCTGTTCAACCAGCGCGCTCGCTGACGGCCTTTTCAAGAGGTATCGTCTCTTGTGAAAGGGCTTGCGACTAAAGTCTTATACTGCCCCGTCGTCCACAAGACGTCGGGGCTTCTTCATCGATACGTGAATTCGTCATACATTCAGGCATCTGGAAAGTATTCGTTCTATTTTTATGTATTTTATCCGCCATTGTGAATAAATAGCCCGTTGTGCTATTGCTGTTTTTCTACTTGGCAGTCCGTAACGGAGTGCAGGCGTGGCGATTTCGAAAACCTCGCTGCATATGCAGGAAGTTCTGAAGAACCTTCGCAATCCGAATCTTCGGATTGGCGACGGACGTCGCCACAAGCGAGTGAGATGTTTCTTACTCGCCGCTGTGCATCACAATAAATACTCTTGCGAATGCATCGTTGAAGACATGAGCGTCGGCGGTTGCCGGCTCAATAACACCGATGGTCAGCTCGTTGTTGGCGAAACCGTGGTGATCAGCATTCCAGAGCAGAAGATGTCGCTGAACGGCATGGTGATGTGGGCTCGCGGCAAAGCGGCCGGCCTCTGCTTCAATCTTTCGGGCCACTAATCTCCATCGTGGTTTCCATATGGTTTAGGTTCATCGGCAGCGCTTTGCCGCCGCTGGAGTCGATTTCGCACAAATTGGCGGATTCGATGGTTTATGGCTTCTGAAAATAACGCTCTGTTCATGTATTGTTTGGCGATTGTTAAGTCTGCAATTTAATCTGCTTTTTAATCAATTGGCGCAGCATGATCTCATCTTCGGAGAACGAAGTTACGAGGCAAAAGACCTCGGACAATACGTAAACAGGGATGTTATCATGGCTCGTCTTGAACTGAACTCGATCGATCAGATGGCCGGCGGCGCCGGCGCGACCAGCGATGTCCTCTACGAACTCGGCGTGATGTATGCCGTTGGTCGTGACGTGGAGCAGAACCTCATCGAAGCCCACAAGTGGTTCAACATTGCCGCCTTCCGTGGATCGGAGAGCGCCGCCCGTTACCGCCGCGAACTTGCCGACGAGATGTCGATGTCCGAGATCGCCGCAGCCCAGCGCGAAGCGCGCGAGTGGATGTCGCTGCATTGATCGACGCGGCTGGCCCCGGAACGGGCCTCGCGGCAAGGTATGGAAAACATGTGCCTGCGATGTCGGGCAACTGACGGCGGTTCTTCCCTCGGGGAAAGAGCCGCCGTTTCGTATTGATAAGGTGGTGAAAGGCAGGACAGGGCGGGCAAGCTGTGCTATGGCCGGGCAAATCAGCCAGGGGACCCGTCCATGGACAAGTCGTTCATCGCCCGCGAGACCGCCCGCCTTCTGCTGGAGGTCGAGGCCATTCAGTTCAATCCGGAAAAGCCGTATATCTTCACCTCCGGCTGGGCGAGCCCGGTTTATACCGACTGCCGCAAGCTCATTTCCTTTCCGCGCCTGCGCAAGCGGCTGATGGCCTTCGCCGAGGAGATCATCCTCTCCGAGATCGGCGCCGAGTCGCTCGACGCAGTGGCCGGTGGCGAGACGGCGGGTATCCCTTTCGCCGCCTGGCTGTCCGATCGTCTCGAACTGCCGATGCTGTATGTGCGAAAGAAGCCCAAGGGTTTCGGCCGCAATGCCCAGATCGAGGGTGACGTTAAGGAAGGCGCCCGTGCCATCCTGGTCGAGGATCTCGCCTCCGACGGTCGCTCCAAGCTGATCTTCACCAAAGCGATGCGCGACGCCGGTCTCAAGGTAAGCCACGCCTTCGTTGTCTTCCACTACGGCATCTTCCCCTCATCAACCGAGGTGCTGGCCGCCGATGGCATCACGCTGCATGCGCTCGCCACCTGGTGGGACGTGCTGGCCGAGGCCAAGGCCTCGAACCGTTTCCCGGCGGCGATGCTGTCCGAAGTGGAAAAGTTCCTGCATGCCCCGGCCGAGTGGTCGGCGGCGCACGGGGGCAGGGCGTCTTTTGAGGGGTGAGGCAGGCTAGGGTGGGGGTAGTCCCCACCCTGAACCCTCAATGCCTATCATCGCCGGTCGATGTTCCGGCATGCGGCAGGTCCTGATCGTTGCGGCTCTATCCGATCCGCTTGCCCTCCGCATCGATCACCAGTTCGCCGTCCTCTTTCGCGAAGGGACCGGGCGGCCAGCGGTCAAGGAGGTCCAGCACCTGCTCGCTTGGCCGGCAGAGAGCGGTCCCCTTGGCTGTGACCACAATCGGCCGCTCGACGAGGATCGGGTGGGCGATCATCGCCTCGACGATGTCTTCGTCAGCCACGGACGGGTCGATGAGCCCGAGTTCGGCAGCCGGCGATTTCTTGACACGCAGCGCGTCGCGCGGTCCGATTCCTGCGGCGGCGAACAAGGCAAGAAGCTGAGGCTTGGTCCAGCCGGTCTTGAGGTATTCGACGATCACAGGTTTATATCCGGCCGCCTCGACGATGCGAACGACGTTGCGCTAGGTGCTGCAGTCGGGATTGTGAAAGATGACGACGTCGGTGACAGGCATGCGAACCTCCATGGATGCGCCTCGTTATAGCCGGCACCGGCGTCAGCCGGAACATTTTGCTGCCCCTCTCGCCCTTTTGAACTCGGCTATCCCTCGTCTTTTTGAGATTTTTGGCTTATGGGAGCGGAAACCCTCGAAAGGACCCTATGAGCCACTACGCCGCCCCCGTCTTCGCTGTTGCACCCATGCTCGATTGGACGGGGACGAAACATTACCTAAATAAAATCAGTCAGATAGTCGTGTATGGCGCGCATGTTGTGAATCCTGTTGTAAAGACCGCTTCATAATCGGTCTGAGCCCCGCATTTCCTCTCTAAGGATGCATCCTCCCTTAGCCGTCCGCATCGGCACTCCTGAACACGCGCAGCTCACTCAGTGACCCACCCACCATATTGAAAACTTTGTCGGCAATTCTAAGTGTATCCGGCCGGTGAGCGATGACCACACGCGTGATGTTTAACTCTGAAAGGTTGTCGTTTATTGCCCTTTCAATTTGGATATCGAGATGCGAAGTGCCCTCATCCATGAACAACATCTTGGGCTTTCTGTATAAAGCTCGCGCGATCATAATTCTCTGCCGCTGCCCGCCAGATAGTGCATTCCCCATGTCGCCTATCAAACTCGCATACCCCATCGGCATCTGAGATATTTCCGAGTGGATGCAGGCAATGCGCGCGCACTCCTCGATGCGAGGCTGGTCAGGCTCTGCATCAAAAAAGGAGATATTCTCGGCAATGGTCCCCGACAGTAAAATATCATCCTGCATGACGGTCGCGATGTTGCCGACAAAATGATTTCGCGCAATCTGACTTAAGTTAATCCCATCATACAAAACAGAGCCTGAGGTAGGGCGCTCAAGCCCAAGCAGAAGTTTGAGAAGCGTCGTTTTACCTTCACCTGACCGCCCGGTAATCGCCACCATCTGACCAGCTGCTACCGTAAGCGACAACCCGGTGAGAATTGGTGGTTCATCTGGATGATAATGAAAAGAAACGTTAGATATTTCTATGACACCGGTGAAGTGCGGACGTTGACCATGTTCGTCGTCAGGTGCCGTAGCGAGAGCCAGATCGGCTAAGCGGTCCAGATGGACAGTAAGTGTCCTCCATGACACCAACGCGTCAACGGCGTTCTTGGCTGCGTTTCCAAAATATACTTGGTACGAGATGAACGACATCATCATGCCAATGGTAAATGAGCCCCCGATCGCGGCTCTTGCTGTAATATAAACAATGAGTGCCGCACCGATCGAGCCAATAAGATCACCGGCGGACCTGATGGCCGCGTCAGCTGCATTGTGACGGTAATTGGCGCCCGTCATATCGACCAAGCGACTTTGCCAACGATCGAAGCGCTCATCCTCTCGGCCAAATAGCTTGATACTTCGTATTGCGCGAATTGTTTCGAGAAACAGCGTCTCCTCTCGCGCTTCCGTAGCGAGTTTATCCTCAGTCAACATTCGCCTTATTTGAATTGTCCCAAAGTGTAATGATCCCTCCAGAAGCACAATTCCGAGCACAATGAACGCGAACTTACTTCCGTATATAAACAGAACCGTTAGTGAAATCGTTGCTGCAATAGTATCAACCAGAGCCTCAAGAGCTGGCCCAGTTAGGAAAGCCTGGATTGCGTTTGTCGATCTGAATCTTGATGTTACGTCACCAAGGTATCGCTGTTCAAAGAAATTGCTTGGCAGCTTCAGCATGTGTCGGAATAGGTTGGCCATTAACCCCAGAGAAAGGGATTGGCCGATCCGTAACGTTAGGATGCGCCTGAGAAAATAAGCGACGGAGTTGATTACAACCAAACCCGTGAATCCAACAAATAGTACATTCATGAGATCTATATCAGCACGGGTAACCGCTTCGTCTACCGCAAGTTGAATGTATAATGGCGCTGCTATAGACGCCATTTGCAAAAGCAGTGAGAGAATGAAGATCTGTATGAGTGTTGGCGTAGCACCTGAAACATGGGACCATATAGCAGACAATGAGAGTCTTTTCCGCTCGTCTCGGGCGGAGAATGTCCCACTGGGGGTGAATTCAACGGCTACCCCTTTCCATCGATCCGCTAAATCATCCCATGATACCGTTACGCGTCCGGAAGACGGGTCATGTATTACGGCTTTATTACTGGTTGCTCTAACAAGAACTACAAAATGATCTCCGTCTAGATGTAGCATGGCTGGTAGCTGCATCTGACGGACAATAGATGTGACCGGAGCGCGAACAGCTCTGCCGTTCAAGCCTATTTGGCTGGCCAGCTTCAAGATCGCCTTTAGGCTGGTGCCCTTAATTGAGGGGGGCGAAAGGGAGCGAAGAGATCCGAGATCTATCCGCCACCCCCAATAGTTGGCCACCATTGCGAGGCAGGCAATTCCACACTCGGCCAATGTTGTTTGCCGAATGACAGGGGTTTTACGTGTGCCGAGGCCGCGCCAACGAAGGCGATAAAACTCTGTCATGAGCGAGCCCACAGCTCCTTGATTGAACGGAGTATCCATTGGGCTAGCGACTGCCGGTCTAGAATAATATCCGCGCTAAGCGTGAGTCCCGGTCTCAGGCGAATATCTTTATTACCAGAGCGCATTGTCTGCCTATCGAGCGTCACATCGACGCGGTAGCTTGGTTCCCGGATCGATATTGGTTTGCCGATCTCTTCTGGTTTCAAAACCGTACCGGACACAGACCGTATCTTTCCCTCAGCCAAACCGTAGTGTGTGTAAGGGAACGCGTCGTAAGCGATCCTCACTGTTTGGGTCGGCTCAAGGAAAGCAACGGCTCGACTCGGAACATACAATTCTGCGAAAAGAGAAGCCGAATCAGGTAGCAGCGAAATGACGGGTGCATTCGCGTCCACGGTTTGGCCCGAAGCTGCTAAAATAGTATCTACCGTTCCATCGGAGGGCGCCGTGATTTGAAAGGCTAGCTTCCCTTCAGCCTCGTTTCTGCGTTGCGCGGTTTCGACGAGAGATCGCCGCAGCTCTGAGATGCGCAGAGCCCCATCTATAGGCGCTTCGCTCTTCTGTCTCGCCAGGTCCGCCAGAAGCTCTTCTTTCTCGTGCAAAGAGAACAGCAGGTTTTGTCCGGCTATTTTCGCATCCCGCAGTGCTGCTTCGCGTCTCTGTATGTCAATGTTACTCATCGCTCCTGATGTTTTGAGGGTCTTGCCGGCCTCAAGCTGGCTTTCAAGTGTAACGATGTTCTGCTCTTGCAATCCATAGCTGTTCTGAAGCGCGTGGATCTGCTGAGTTATCGCCGCCATACGATCAGACAGGCCGGAGACGGTAGTAGACACCTTGTTCGCAACGTCTTTGATACTGGTATTCAGCTCATCTTCCACTGTATTGAGACGCTCGATTTCCGCTCTCGCAGCGGCTCGTCCGTTAACAAGGACTGGATCTGGATCAACGTACATAAGTACCTGACCAGCTTTTACCTCTTGGCCTTCGGTTACCGTGATCTGCTGTATTCTGCCCGCATGCGTCGTCTCTATTCGCAATATCTGGGGATCTGCATCTAGGAAACCAGTTACTCGCTCCCGCCGGGAAAAATTAGCTGATAGTAAGAATAAAATAACGAAAGTGGTTGCGACTATAAACAACCATACGAAACTGGCCCAGGAAGAACCTGGGCCAATGTATATATTCTCAGAGCGACTGTTCGCTGGCATATCAGGGCGTGGAACCTGTTATGACTTGGCGGGGTGTTCTTCGCTCCACAACTTCTGCCAATCCTGTTCACCGACGAACAGTCCGATTGAGAAGCAGATGCTCTCTCCGATCACCCGGACAATTTTGCCCTTCCAATTGCCTCTGGTGCGCATTCCCATCTGGTAAGCGAGTTCCTCAGCCCGCCACGTTGCAAGCGGGAACATGATCCGCTCTGCAAGCGGCGAGCGGCGCATCAGTCGAACATACGGAATTGCCCAGTACTGATAGCCGCGGACAGTCTTTTCAGAGAGATGATGAGCGGTGAATTCAAGATCCGCACGCCACACGTCACGATCGATCATGCCTTTGCGATAGAAATGCGTACAAATGACACGCCCACTCCTAGTGCTGTCGCCATTGCGCAAGGACATAGCACCTGCCCCCAGTGCCCCAATAGCGGCACCTTTTAGTGTACCGGAGCTTGCATATCCAATAGACCCCCCGATCGCGACCTTATCTCCAACGGTGCTCCAATTTCCGCCAGCAATCCCGGAAATTTCTTCTTCCGTCAGCTGGGGTAGGGGAGCACAGACAAGCGCTTTGTCAGCATTAATCTCTGAAGACATTTCTTACCTCGTTCTTCTCATGGAAAGAACCGTCCGGCGGTACTCAACCCTGACGATAAATTAAGTGCGATGCAGAGTTGTATATTGCGAAGGCGAGAAATAACGCTGGCAATGTCCAGATGGGAACTGGATAACCAACAGGTTGTGGAAGGCTACCCACGAACGCAAGCAAGCCATACGTTCCAAGCGCTTCGAAAGACGCACGTTTCAGTGCATTTAACATATCAAGGCACCTCTCTTGTTCGTCACAAGACAGCGGCATGTGCACGCATTACGCATTAATTTCGTTGTAAACCAGAATTATCCAAGATTGCGCTTGAGCGCCGCACGCCACACCTATTAATTGCATAGCTCTAAATTTTGTCAATCGCCTAAGTGCGGGCTAGTTTGCCGCGCTTTGTGGAGGTGTCTGCAGATAAGGGCTTCAAGGGATTTGTCCGCCCTGACGAGCGTGGCTGGTGCAAAATTCTACAATTGTGCACAGCAGTCTAGGCCAGCGATTTCAATGACTTCGACCGTGCGGAAGATGTGTGCAGAGTATGTGACCGCTCCGGCTCGTCATGCGGCGAAGGATGGGTGACCGCTTCGGGCCAACAGAGGGCAGGATGGCATACAAGGGGCACTCACCCACATAGCGCATCCCGTTCCCTGATTGCTGCCGCTCTCCGCTTGTCCAGGTATTCAGCTAAGTCGGAGATGTGCACTCCCTTTGCCGCCTTCTGGCTGCCTTCAATCCGGGTGACGGGGAGGTCGATTTCGCCGGCCATGACTTTGCGGAGGAGCTTCGGCATTGTCAGGTGGGGGAAGAAGTCGGCGCGGACCTTGTCGAGTGGGATGATGACGGCGGCGTTGTATTGCGCCATGAGGAGGAAGAGGGTGTTCATGGGGCGCCTCAAATCATGCCGATGGCGTTCATATAGAGATCGAGGATGGCTTCGGAGGCTTGGCGCTCCTCGGGGTCGAGCTTGCGTAGCTTGATAATGGTGCGCAGGGCTTTGGCCGAGTAGCCGCGCCCTTTCGCCTCGGTGAGCACGTCTTTGATGTCGTCGTTGAGTGCAGACTTCTCTTCCTCAAGGCGCTCAACCCGTTCAATAAAGCGTAGGATCTCTTCGGCGGACACGCCCATTTCCCTGGGTGTGAAGGCTTCATCCTGTTGCCCTTTGCGGGCCCGCCCTTTCCTTTGGTTCTCCGGGCCATCGGTTGACGTGCTCTCGATTTCCATTGTGACCTCACGAAGGAAGGGTTCGGCGGGGCCGGGGCTGATGAGGCGAAGGAGCTTCCCGGCTCCGCCTGCCGCGCATGTGGTGTGGATCGGAAAAGGGTTGTCCGGCGCCGTTGCTGGCACTCGTCGCTATTGTGCCGCCGGGCGGAAGCCATTCATCCTTCCCTTTGGATGATCAACGGAAGCGGTTGCGCCGAAAAATGCCGTGCGCGAGATTGCTCACTGCCCTTCGTATGAGGTGAATGAAATGAGTGATCTTGCCGGCATCTTTGACAGCGACCAGTGGTACAAAGGCGTGATCGCAGCGGGCGTTGCGCTCGCTGTTGGGGCTCTTGCCTTCCACGAGCGCGACTTTGCTCTGATCGGGGTTGGCGCCGCAGTCCTCGGCTTCGGCGAGTGGCTGAACCACCCACCAGTTTCGGCCTTCCAAGGCGGAGGGATACTCACGACATACGGTCGGAGAAACTGTATTGTTGGCGTAGTTGTCGTCGTACTCGGTTGCCTGGTTGCATTCGCCGGTATCACTCGGGCCATCCTTGGCTAGGCGCTCAAACTTCGCGTGCCCCGGAAAGACGATGCTGTCGATCTGGCCGCAGCGAAGTGAACGAAGGGCCTTGGCAATCTCCAGCCCCGTTGCGCGCTCGGACAGATGTGTGACGCGCAATCCGTCGTTCTCGGTGCTGGTAATGGCGGCGGTCATCGCTCTCCCTTTCTGTATTGCGATGCTGCGGGTAGTTGACTGAGGACCGCTCTGCCAAGCTCCTCGGCGTCATTGCGCTGGATGGGAGCCACGGCCTCCGGCGGGGTATCGCCCACAAAGCCGATCTCATCTTCTACGATGCGTCGGGCGTGCTCGATCAGTGCCGGTACCTCTGGCATCAATGCGAGCGGCCAATCCGCACTTATGATCTCGCCGCCGGAGGTCAGTTCAAGCGCGGGCGCTCCCTCGACACAAATCACCAGCAACGGCTTGGTTTGCGGAACTTCGGTGATCGAAACGAGGGCTTCCGGACAGATGCTTTCCGTCTCCAACTTGTCGTCATAGTAACGCGCGAGCTTCATGGCGTCGTCCGAGACGCCGATCACCGTCATGGTGGGGCCTCCGCTTTTCAGATAAACGAGATCGCCCTTGGCAAATGACGAAACCATGTCCCTTTTCTCCTTACCTCTCGGGTTCAACTCACGCCGCCGAGGGATTGGCTGGTAGCAGCACCGATTGTTTTGAACGGTCAATGAGGCCTGCGCCGACGGTGATGGCATCAGATGCCGCCGGGCTCGGCGCCGCGACCTGGGGTGATGTTGCGCTCGTTGGGTTATAGCCGGAAAGTTGCCATTGGCCTTCCTGCTGCCTTCCATGATGGAAGGTCCTGAATTGATATTCTGGCTATCATTACACGTCAAGCGAAATGATAGTATGACTAACAAATCGGACGCGTGATATCTAGGGTGGCTCCATCCGGATTTCGGTGCGCTTACGCAATCCGGGTCGACTCAAAATCTCGTGAGCGTTGAAGTTTATTAGGGGGAATGGCTTATAGCGCTATTTTTGCGAGTGAGTCTTGGTTGTTCACTCGCATAGGGCATAGCTAGTCCTCGCTATTATGTGAGGCGAGGTAGGTAGTAAATGCGTGCAAGGCGCCGAAGGGGCGGTCAGCAGAAGACGGCCGCTGTCGATAAGATTTTGAGGTTTGTAGAATCCTATCCAGATCTTGCGGCCGCTGACCTACTCTCTATTATTGAGAGCGCCTTTGAGCAAGCATATGCGCAATCTCTAGAGCTGGATCAACTAACCGTTGATCGTAACGACGAGCCACATCAATAATCTCGCGAACAATTTGAAGTTGCTCGTTGGACATGCTTGTTGGGTCAATCTCCAGGAGCTCTGAGGGGGTGCAATCGAGAGCGACGGCTATCGCTTCAAGTGTCTTTTGACGGTAACCGGTGGCGCCAGTTTCCAGCTGGTGGATAGCGCCGTGGGTTAAGCCGACTTTTTCGGCAAGCGATTCCTGCGTCTCCTTTCTGCGCTCTCTCCACTGGCGGATGTAGTGGCCTGGGTGCGCCTTGGGTGCGGCTTTTCGCTTTTCGGTCATGTCGGAACTCGATGGTAGGGCCACTAACAATATTCCTGCCTGTTATGCGTTCCCACAAAGCTGCGCTAACAACGAGATTGACTATCAATGATAGTCACACTAACAATTTGGCATGCTTGATTTGGTTGATGCCATTAAGGCCCGCAGAGGCTTGATATCCACGATCGCACGCGAATGCAGGGTGACGCACGGCGCTGTTAGCCAATGGCTACGGTTTCGCATACCGGCAGAGAGAGTGCTCGATGTGGAGCGAGCTAGCGGAATTTCGCGAGATCGGCTTCGCCCGGATCTTTATCCCCCTGCGGAGGCGTCATCTGGTGGTCAGGCGGCGGGTTCGCTTCCATGAGTGTCGCGCTCACCCCTGATCAAGGCGCCGCCTTGCTGTGGCTCCACCAAGCGGGCGGACGCGCTGGATGCGACAGCGGCGGCAATCTTTCGATCGGTGGCAATCGTTGCCCGCTGGTTTTCGCGCCTTTCGACAGGCTCGACCAACTCGGCCTCGCTGAAATGCGTCTGCCATCCGACAAGGCCGAATGCCGCCTCTGGGTACTCATCACCGAGGCTGGCGCGGCGCTTGAAATCGATCCGGCCGCTGAGAGGCGGCTCGACCAGCTTATGAGGAGGTTCGACGACTGACACGGCGGCAACGCCCCAAGTTCTGACAACCTTCGCCGGTCAACCGGCTTGCCCACAACACCATCATTTCACGCGGTTTCCCGCCACGGGAAACCTTTGCCGTTTTCCCGGAACGGGAATCTCACGAGGTTCGACATGGCAATTTCCGAGGCTTGGTTTCATCGGCTCAAGGCCGCGACGCGCGACCTGGTCAAGGTATGCGGCGGCGTTGTCCGCGCTGGCGAGATTTCCGGCTACTCGAAAACCGAGGTCGGACGCTGGCAATCGGCGACCGACACTGACGTGATCCCAATTCCTGCCGCGCTGGCACTGGAAGCCGACAGTGGTCGTGCGTTCGTTTCCTCCGTCATGGCCGAACTCAATGGGCGGCGGCTAGGCGAACCGGGCGCGGATGCGCGGGAGACGGCGAACCTTGCCCGCACTCATGCCGAAGTCGCGCACGCGGTCGGCGAGGCCAGCATCAAGCTTGCGATCGCCCAAGAGGACGGCGTGATTTCGCCCGGCGAGGCGGAGACCATCGACCGCGCTTATTCGGAGATTGAGCGGCGCGTTGGCGCGGCACGCATGTCGCTCGCCAATGCCAAGGTGCGGGTGGTGAAGGGGGACAGGCAATGACCGACCTGTTCCAGGCGGCCGACCTTGCGGCGCGGCCGGCGCCGAAGCCGGTTCGGGGCCTTGCGGCGCTGAACCCGTCCGGCCGGTTTGAGAGGCACGGCAAGGCTGTGCTGTTCGTCCACCACTGCGCCAAGTGTGGCTCGGTTGACGCGCCCTTTGGCTACCTCTGCCACCTCGGCCCGGCGATGGACGCGGGTGATGCGAGAAAGGCGGGCATTTGGCTTTGCGCCGATTGTCGCGACGAAGTGCTAGCCGAGGAGGATGCAGCGTGAGCAGCCTCAACTTCTTTCTCCGCGGCGCCGTGCTCGGTCTTTGTCGTGAACGGGTTCCGCTTGGTGTACAGGCTCGCGGGCTGAAGCTTTCCCGGCATGACGTCAAAACGACGGCGCTGGAGTTCCTCGCCAAGGGGATGATCGGCGAACTGCCGGCCGACGATATCAGGGCAGGGCGTACGTTCTCTTGGCCCGAAACGACGCTACCCGACGCGCCCGAGTTTGCGGAAGACGTGCCGGATTTGCTGGAAAGCCAACCGCCAAAGGTGGAGCTGGCGCCGTGTCCGGCGAGCCAACCAGTCGGTGCCGTTCCGAAGGTCCGCTATTGGCAGGGGCGCGTTGTGTCGTCGCGCCATCTCGTCGGGCTCAACTTGCTCGCCAGTGCGCCGCCGGGCTCGCCGGTTAGCGCCGACGCTATGAGCGAGGGGCTGAAACAGGCGGGCTTCTCGGGCTCGCGGAAATCCGTACAGGTTTTGGCTACTGAGCTTCGCCGCATGGGTTTCGTGGTCCGCTACCTCGCCGGTCTTGGTTATGAGCTGGATGATGGCTCCCGAGCGAAATGGCTGGGGAGGGCAGGGAAATGAGGCTGTCTTACAGCCCGATCGCATGCTTAAGCGCCGCGCCCATACGCGACTACCAGCCGGAACCGGCTTTCCGCCGTGCTTCCATCACGTCGGGTATGGCTTCTTCGGCCGGGCGCATCTCTTCCCATGCCTCTTCGGTCATTGGCGGATTGTCCGGATCGGCTTCGGCTGCTCGCGTCAGTGCCGCGTCTTCCTCGTCGGTGATGGCGCCAAGCGAGGCGAGTGCCTTTGCCTTGGCGATATCGCCTTCGGATTGCGGCGGCTTAGGCTGCATCTTCCCAACCGACCACAAGGCGCCGGCCAAGCGCCGCAAGAGCTTGTTCCAGCATGGTGAGCCTAGTCGGGTGCATCGGGTCAAGGATGCGTCGAGCTTCCTTCTCATCCTTGCCGATCCGGCGCGCGAGTTCGCTCCGGCTAATGCCAGCCTTGGCGAAGGCTTCCAGCACTGCCAGCTTGGCGGCAATATCAGCCGGCGGCGAGATCACTTCGCCAAGCGCCTTCGCTTCCGGCAGAGGGCGCCCCATCCGCACGTACGCAAGCAGGACCGTACCCAGCGCATCGGCGGCTTGCTGTTGTGCATCGGACATGCCTTCGCCCTCGGTGATCGCCTCAGGCACATCCTGGAACGTGACGACGATGATGCCGGGATTATCGCCCGGCTCGAATTGAGCGGCATAACCGTAGGTCTTCACTGCGGACCTCCTTGTCCCATCAGCATCTCTGGCACGGTGGGCGGTTGGGGCTCAATCGAGCCCCAGTGCCTTGCGTATCTTCCTCTCCGTCTTCGGGTCGATCTCGCGAGAGGGAAGTGTTGTGAACCTCTCGCCAATCCAGACCATCGCGTGACCGCCTTTTCCTCGACCTTTGTCGAACTGGAAGGAAAGCCCTCTCGCTTTGGCCTCATCCCGAAGGTCGGCGATGAAGCGATCTCGCTTGTCCATCCGTACCCCCGTTTTGATGTGCTGATTGTCGGACATTTATGTCCGAGCGTCAAGCAAATTCGGACATATATGTCCGAGATTTTTCCTGCTACCTTATACGGAGGCTAAGCCTTGGACGATCTCACCTGCCGCTTTGCCGTCCGGTACCACGATTTGCGATCGTCGCTCTGGAGCGCGCTTGGGTTGCCTCCGACCACGAGCGATTCTGAAATCGTGGCAGCGATCATGAACGAAATTCATACGCGCCAGCAAACGGAATGCGATCTCTACAGTGTTCTGATTTTGCTGCGAGATGGCATGTCATTGTCAGACGCTCAAGGGCTTGTCGAAGCCTTTGATTGGCTGCTCCAAAGGCCAACTGTGGATTGTCAAACATGACCATATCCGCGCCCGCCAAGCGAACAAAGCCATCGATTGACGATCAGATAGCGGCGATGCGGCAACTGATCGATGCCGAAACGACGCGCCTCGAGTTCAAAGTCTCGCGCGGGCAGATGCGCGCCGACACGGCTCAACGGCGGCTCGATGTGCTCGGTGCCGCCTTCGCCACGCTGACCTTTGTCCGGCGTTATGGCGCCGCAATCAGATCATGTGTCGAAGCGGAACGCGCCTTCGAACGAGAACGTGCGGCGGAAATTGAAGCCTTGCAATCAGGTTACGAAGCCGAAAGGGAGGCCGCATGAGCGGGCCGCGATATTCCATCATTCCGGCGGCGGCCGTCGTCGACTCGCGCCTGGAGGGGCGAGATCTCCAGGTGCTCGCACTGCTTGGAACGCACACCAACGAGGACGGTTGGTGCCGGCGTTCCCAAGTGAAGATGGCCGAACAGCTCAAGTGCGCCCGGTCCACGGTGCAGTCTGCTCTCCGGCGGCTTGGCGAGGCCGACTATGTCGAGGTCAAGACCGAGATGCGGCGCGACGGCGGAGACGCTTCGCACTGGTACCGTGTGCGCCTTGACGTGACCTCCGAGCAGTCGTCGTCGGCTGGCTCTCACGTGCTCTACGACGACGATGATACCCCCTGCCGACAGGCCGGCACCCCTGCCGACAGGTCGGCACCCCCTGCCGGCCCTAGATCGGCACCCCCTGCCGGCCCTGGATCGGCACCCCCTGCCGGCCCTGGATCGGCACCATTAACGAAAGAATCTAACGATCAAGATCTAACGATACCCCCTAAAGCCCCCCGAGGGGCGAGAGAGACGCGCGCGAACGAAGATGACGAGGAAGGCTTCGAACGGTTCTTCGAGGTGTGGACGTCTGCCGACCCAGCGCAGAGGTTCGACAACCGAGGACGCGCCTTGGCCGCATGGCGGCGATTGACGCCGAAGGATCGGGAAGCGGCGGCTGTACCGGGCACCATTGCCGCCGTCATCGCGGGGCAGCGGCGAGCGAAGCGCACTTCGCTCATGAACGCGGCGACCTATCTCCGCGATAGGGCTTTCGAGAGGGTGGAAGCCGCACCCTCGGCGTCTGGAACGGGAGAGCTCGTGCCGTTGGCACTGTTTGGCCGGGCTTGGTGGTGTCGGTTCTTTGAGCACGCCAAGGGTGGCGGACGAACGTCCACCGCCGGCAAGGCCAAGTTCATGGCGCAACAGGCGGAGCGAGGGCAGGGAGTCGCGGTGTCGCTCGCCGAGGCTCAAGCGATGGAGGCCGCATCGGCGAGTTTCGCCTACGTGCTGGTCGCTTCGCCCGACTTCGTGGCGTGGCGCGAGTGGTTTGCCGATCGGGGCTTCAGGCTTCCACGGCCGGCGAAGGTCGACCGGATCTGGATGCCATCGGCGAGACCGCCTGAGGCGACTATGGGACAATCTGAGGCAACACAGCGCGAGGGCGTGCGATGACTGCTAATGCGAGAATTGAGGTTTCTGTCGCAAGCCCTTGGTTTAAAGATAAAACGGACAGGGTTCTCGTTCGCGCTTCGGAGACGATCCGTCGCCTTGCCGCCAAGTCGCCGGAGCGCGGAGGCCTGTCCCGGCTGGCGATCGTCGCCGCCGGCTACATCGTGTCGCTGGCCGAGGCAGCGCAGGCGAGTGGTTCCTCGGCGATCGATTATCGCCTGATCCGGGTCGACACATCGACCAAGCCATACGACGGGCCGGCTGATACCATCCTCGGCGCAAAGACCGAACTCGCGATGATCGCTGCGTACATCGGACAACCCGACTGGTCGATCTTGATAGCGATTTGCGTGGAAGGGCGAACTATCGAGGAGGCCGCCAAGGCTTGGCCTACGGTTAAGGTATTGAACGGAAAGGCAGACAAGGAGACATGCGCGGCGATCGGGCGCCGTTTGCGGGATGCCTTGTGCCTCGTCGGTGAAAGGTTTGTCCCCAACTCGATGAAACCTCGCCTGGGCTCGCCTTGACTTCTCCGGGGAAGATAATCAGTTTTTGCCACATTGACGAATTGCGCCTTCGGGCAGCGAAGCCGGGTTGGTCCTCCAGCCCGGCTTTTCAATTGGAACACACCCGACATGGCCAAGCTCACGAGGCTGAAGGGCATTGCCCCTCGGCTTGATACGTCATCGGCGAAGATCCCGCCGAAGACGGCTGACGCCAACTATCACACAGCGTCATGGCGAGACCTTCGCGAGCAATGCCTCGTCCGCGATGGCTTCGTCTGCCAGCTCGCCTTGCCCGGCTGCACTCACACGGCATCGATCGCCGACCACATCGTCAGCCGCCACAACGGCGGCGCCGATGACCTGTCGAACCTCCGCGCGGTCTGCCGCAGCTGCGACAACCGCCTGAAGGAGAACCACCTCGGCGAACGACGCGGCCGGGCCTGAAGGCCTGTGAAACACCCCGTTTCACGCAAGGCCGGGGGGCGGGGTCGAACTCTGAGGAGGCCTAGCCCTCCCAACCGGCATAGATCTCACGCGGAGATTTTTTTCTCATGGCACTGGATTTTGACCTGCTCGGCGACCCGATCCCCGAGGGGTTCGGCAAGCGTGGGCGGCCCGTCCATACGCCGACCGAAGAAAAGCGTAGACTTGTCATACAGTTGATGGCCTTCGATTGGTCGGTCGAGCAGATCTCGGCGGCGCTTTCGATCACGCCACCGACTTTGCGCAAACATTATTTTCGGGAGCTGAAGTCGAGGGTGGAAGCCCGCTTCCGGGTGGAAGCGAAGCTCCTCTCGGTGCTGATGACCGAGGCAGAAGCCGGCAACGTGTCGGCGATCGACAAATACTTCAAGCGCTTCGAAAAGCATGACACCCGCGTGCCGAAATCGGCGCAGGGCAAGGCTCCGAAGGCGCAGCCGCTCGGCAAGAAGGAAGAGGCCGATCGCCTCGCCAAGACCGCTCACGAAAACTCAAGCTGGGGGCAACTGGTCAACTGATGCTGTGGGATTTCTCGTGCCAAGACTGGGAGACCCGGCTGCGGCGCGGGGTCTCGCTCGTTCCCGATCTGCCGATCGACCACGATGAGGCGGGCCGGGCCATCTCGGTGTTCAACAAGCTCTGCCTGCCCGACGTGCCGGGCACGCCATCGATGGCGGAAGCGGCTGGCGACTGGTTCCGCGACATCGTCGGCGCGATCTTCGGCTCGGTGGACGAGGCCGGCTTCCGGCATGTCCGTGACGTGTTCACGCTGGTGCCGAAGAAGAACAGCAAGACGACGGGCGGCGCCGGCATCATGATGACAGCGCTGATCCTCAACAAGCGCCCGCGTGCCGAGTTCATCCTGGTCGGGCCGACGCAGGAAGTCGCCGACACGGCGTTTCAGCAGGCGTCCGGCATGATCGACGCCGACCCCGAGGGTTACCTTCAGAAGCGGTTCAAGGCCAAGGATCACAACAAAACGATCGTCGATCTGGTCAACCATTCGGTGCTCAAGATCAAGACCTTCGACATGAAGGTGATGACCGGTTCCAAGCCAGTCGGCGTGCTGCTCGACGAGGTGCACCTGATGTCGTCGATGTCGGGCGCCTCTCGCGTCGTCGGTCAGATCCGAGGCGGCATCATCACCCGCCCCGAGGGCTTCCTGATTATGATCACGACGCAGTCGGACGAACCGCCGGCTGGCGTGTTCAAGTCCGAACTCAACCATGCCCGCAACGTCCGCGATGGCAAGATCAGGGGTGAAGCGGCGCAGATCCTACCGGTGCTCTACGAGTTCCCCGAGGCGATCCAGCGCGACCGGAACAAGCCGTGGCTCAATCCGGATCTGTGGCACATGGTGACACCGAACCTCGGCCGGTCGGTGACGCTCGACGTGCTGAGGACCGATTGCGCCATCTCCAAGGAGAAGGGCGAGGAGGAGTTGCGGCGCTGGGCCTCACAGCACCTCAACATCGAAATCGGGATTGCTCTCAGGGCCGACCGCTGGGCCGGTGCTGACTTCTGGGAACAGAAGGCCCGGCCGATGACGCTCGACGAGTTGGTGTTGCGCTCCTCGGTGCTGACGGTCGGCATCGACGGCGGCGGCCTTGACGACTTGCTGTCGGCCGGCGTCGTGGGGCGCGACAAGGTCGACCCGCGTATCTGGTACGCCTGGGGGCATTCGTGGGCGCACACGTCAGTGCTGGAGAGGCGCAAGAGCGAGGCGGAGAAGTTCCGCGACTTCGATGCGGCCGGTGAGCTGACCATCGTCGAGGATCTGGGGCGCGATGTCGACGAGCTGGTTGAGCTGATTGCCGGACTCGATCGCACTGGCAAACTTGCCATGGTTGGCCTTGATCCGGCCGGCGTCGGCGCCATCGTCGATGCCCTCGCGGAGAAAGAGATCACCACATCGGCCGAGACGGACTCCTCGGGAGAAGCGCGCGTCGTCGGCGTCAGTCAGGGCTATCAGCTTCAGGGCGCCGTCAAGACGGCCGAACGGAAACTCGCCGACGGCACGCTATCGCCGGCTGAACAGGGGCTGATGGCCTACGCGGTCGGCAACGCCAAAACCGAGGTGCGCGGCAACGCTCTGATCGTCACCAAGCAGGCGGCCGGCACGGCGAAGATTGATCCGCTGATGGCGCTGTTCGACGCCGTTGCACTGATGTCGAAGAACCCGCAGGCGGCCGGTGGCAGCCTCGACGACTATCTCAACTCCCTGGCGGCCTGACATGAACCTTCTGCGCAAGACCATGACGCTGCTCGGAAGGGCGGCGGGCCGGCCGCTGTCTTTGGAAGACCCCGAGCATTGGCGCAACCGGGGCGCGGACGGCTATGCCGGCGAGCCGGTCAACGAGTCGAGCGTGCTGGCAATCTCGGCGGCCTTCGCCTGCGTCAACCTCGTGGCTGGCACCATCGCCTCGTTGCCTTTGATGGTCTATCGACCGGCCGGGGGCGGCCGTGATGTGGCAAGCGATCACCCGCTCTACCGGCTGATCCATGACAGCCCGAACTATGACCAGACGGCGCTGGAGTTCTGGGAATTTGCCTGCGCGGCGATCGAGCTGCGCGGCAACTTTTATGCGTTGATCGAGCGAAGCGGCGCCAAGATCATCGCCTTGACGCCGATCTATGCGCCGGTGACGGCTCGCCGCGAACGGGATGGCTCGATCTGGTACCGCTGGAGCGAGGACGGTCGCAGCTACAATTTGAGCGACCGCGACGTCTTCCACGTGCGCGGCTTCGGCGGAACCCCGCTCGGCGGGCTGTCGACCCTATCGGTCGGCCGTAACGCCTTCAGCCTGGCGACGGCGATTGACCGGGCGGCCGGCACGACCTTCAGGAACGGCATGCGCCCGTCTGGCGTCATCGCCTATGACAAGTTCCTGACTAGGGAACAGCGAGAGATTGCCGAGACCCGGCTCACCGAAAAGTACGTCGGCGCCATGAACGCCGGCCGGCCGATGGTGCTCGAAGGCGGCTGGAAATGGAACTCGCTGTCGATCAGTCCCGATGACGCGCAGATGCTGGAGTCGCGCGGCTTCTCGGTGGAGGAGGTGTGCCGCTTCTTCGGCGTGCCGCCGCACATGATCGGCCACACCTCGAAGTCGACGAGTTGGGGCACAGGCCTTGAACAACAGTCGATCGGCTTCCAGCGCTACGCGCTTCGGCGACGTTTGAAGCGGATCGAGCAGGCGATCGGCAAACAGCTCCTGACGCAAGAGGACCGGACGCGCGGCATCGTCGTCGAGTTCAACCTGGAAGGCCTGCTCCGCGGTGACAGCGCGGCGCGCTCCAACTTCTACGGCTCCGCCCTCAACAACGGCTGGATGACCATCAACGAGGTGCGCGCCCTCGAAAATCTGCCACCGGTACCGGGCGGCGATGTGCCGCGCATGCAGATGCAGAACGTTCCGATCACCGACGCCGGAAAGCAGTTGCCAGCCCCCTCGGAGAAGACGCCATGAAGACCGCCACCACAGAGTTCGAGACCAAGTCGAGCGCCATCCCGCTGGAGCTCAAGGCGGTCGGCGAGAATGGCGTGATCGAGGGTTATGGCTCGGTGTTCGGCGCCGTCGACAGCTACGGCGAAGTGGTGCAGCCGGGCGCCTTCGTCGACTCGCTGGTCGAAGCGCGCCGCAAGGGCCGCAAGATCAAGATGCTCTACCAGCACGACCCGGGCCGGCCGATCGGCCTGTGGGACGATCTCGCCGAGGATGCCAAGGGGCTCTACTGCAAAGGGCGCCTGCTCAAAGATAGCGTCCCCGACGCGGCGACGGCTTATGCGCTCATCAAGGAGGGCGTGATCGACGGTCTGTCGATCGGCTACCGGACGATCGAGGCGGCGCCGCATCCCGACAAGCAAAACGTGCTCGCCCTGAAAAAGCTCGACCTGTTTGAGATCAGCCCTGTCACTTTCCAGGCCTGCGAACCGGCCAAGATCCAATCGGTGAAGGCGGCGGCGCTGCCTCAGATCCAAAAGCTGATGGCCGGGGACCGGCTGTCGTTGCGCGAATGGGAAGCCCTCCTGAAGGCGGAGCCTTTCGGCCTTTCCAATTCACAGGCTGAGCGCGCCGTGCGCGTCAACCTGAAGCACGGTCAGGGGGAGCCTGACACCACGGCGCTGGCGTTCCTGGAAGCCCTCCGGACGCCCTGACCCCTCAGGAGACATTCACATGCATGCCCTTACCAAGGCTGCCGGCGTTACCGGCGGCATCGCTTCTCTCATGGCTTTTTCGACCGCCCTTCGTGGCCCGCGCATCGCTCTTGCCCCTGACGATGGGACCGGCACCGGCACCAAGTCGGTCGCCGACCTCGCTACAGAGATCAAGGCCGACTACCAGAAGGCCGTCGACAAGGTGAAGGAGATCGCCGAGAAGGCGCTCGCTGACGCTAAGAGTGCCGGCGGCGTGGCAACCCAGACTAAGGAGGTGGCTGACGAAGCGCTGGTGAAGATGAACGGCCTCTCCGAGCAGATTTCCACGCTGGAACAGAAGCTCGCCCGCGCCCCTGGTGATGGCGACGATAAGCAGAAGTCACTCGGCGAGCAGTTCGTCGAGAGCGAAGAATTCAAGTCGTACGCCGGGTCCAATCCACGTTCCGGCAAGGCGTCGATGCGGATCAAGGCGGATATCTCGACGTCGACCGCCAATGCGGCCGGCTCGGTTGGCGCGGCCATCGCGCCGAACCGTTTGCCTGGCATTCAGGAGCTGCCGCGTCGTCGCCTGACGATCCGAGGATTGATCTCGCCGGGCCAGACGGACAGCCCGCTCGTCGAATACGTCCAGGAGGTCGGCTTCACCAACAATGCCGCTGTGGTGGCGGAAGGGGCGGCCAAGCCGAAGTCAGACATTCAGCTCGTCGACAAGCAGACCACGACCAAGGTCATTGCCCACTTCATGAAGGTGTCCAAACAGTCGCTGTCCGACGTGTCGCAACTGCGCTCCTACATCGATACGCGGCTTCTCTACGGTCTCGGCCTCGTCGAAGAGCAGCAGCTCCTCAACGGCGATGGTGTCGGCCAAAACCTCCTCGGCATCATCCCGCAGTCGACCCCGTACGCCGCGCCGATCGCCGTTGCCGGCGCCACGTCGATCGACGTCATGCGTCTTGCCATGCTGCAAGCGGTCCTGGCCGAATATCCGGCCACCGGACACGTCATGAACCCGATCGATTGGGCGTGGATCGAGACTCTGAAGGATGGTCAGGGCCGCTACATCATCGGCAACCCGCAGGGCACGATTACGCCGACGCTCTGGGGGTTGCCTGTGGTGACGACGCAGGCGATCGCCGTCGACAAGTTCCTGACTGGCGCCTTCGAGATGGGGGCGCAGGTGTTCGATCAGTGGGCGGCGGCGGTCGAGGCCGGCTTCGAGAACGACGACTTCACCAAGAACAAGATCACCATCCGCGCCGAGGAGCGCCTGGCACTCACCGTCTACCGGCCAGAGGCCTTCATCTACGGCGACTTTGGCCGCGCCGCCTGATCCGTCATCGACCGAGGGGCTTCGGTCTCTCGGTCCACCTTCTGGGGGATACCATGACCGATCAGCGCCCGACTAAACCAAGCCCGGAAACCCTACCGACCCGGCTTCGCCCGCATGAGGGCAAGGCGGCGCAGGATCTCCGTAACAAGGCGATGCCGCCGCTCGACAACCGCGCCGCTGGCGTGAAGGACAGCAAATGAGCCGCCCGACTATCCGATTTGCACCGGAGCGGCTCGCGCCCTTGCCGGCGTTGCCGGTGACTTTGGCAGAGGCCAAGGGCTATTGCCGCAGCGAGGATGCCGACGACGCGATTGTCGAGGGGCTGATCAGCTCGGCTGTCGAGACGCTCGACGGTCCCTCGGGCACGCTCGGTCGCTGCCTGATGCCGCAGACCTGGCGACAGCCCTTCGCGAGGTTTTGCGACCGGCTGCCGTTTCCGGTTCCAGTGAACACGGTTTTCGAGATCGCCTATCTCGACACAGACGGGGCGATGAAGACCATCGATCCGGCCTGTTATCACCTCGTTGATGCGACCGGCCTGCCATATGTCGCGCGCGCCAAGGGCTACGCCTGGCCGGCAACCTTCGAAGCAGATCGTGCCAGTGTGTTCGTCACCTTTTCGGCTGGCTACGAGACGTTTCCGAACCCGCTAAAGCAAGCGATCCTGCTCGACGTGCGCCGCGCCTATGGCGTGGTCAAAGCCAGCGCCGACCTCAAGAAAGAGGTTGTGGAAGGCGTGGGCTCTCGGGAGTGGGACGTCGCCGGTTCGCTTGACAGCAAGATCGGCGACCTTATCGAACGGCTGCTCTTGCCTTATCGACGGATCGACCTCTGATGACCCCAACTCAAGCCCGTTCGATGTACCGAAGCCAATTGGTGCCGGGCGAGACGGTCTCGCTCGTTCGTGGCTTCGGTTCGCCGCATGCCCGGCAGGTCGATGGCCTTCCGGCGCGCATGCTCAAGGCCGGCGAGCTTCTTGTTGCCGGCCTGATGCAGGGTGAGCGGGTGCTGTTGCTGCTCGCCGAGGACGTCGCCGCGTCCGAGCTCGAAGCGCCTCAGATCAACGACCGGGTGCTCTGGAACGGCAAGGCGCTCGCTGTGAAGTTCATAGACGACACCAAACGGCGCGTTGCCGGCGAGCTGATCGCCTATGAGCTTTATCTGGCCGGTGCCTGATGGTGAAAAGCCGCATCGACGCGCTCGACCGTGACGTGTCGCTGATCATCGACGAGGAGCTTTCCCCGGAAGCGCAGTCGCGACAGGTGGCGGCCATGGCCCGACAGTTTCGTGACGAGGCAGCGGCGAACAACCGGGCGCTGACCGGTCAGGAGCCGATATGGACCACCATCGTCGACGGTCGGGCCGGCGCCGCCGAGGAGACGGTGAAGGTTCCGGGGCGCATTGACTACGAATTCGACGCCGGCTCGGATGTCGTCTCCTACGTCGTCGGACTGATCGCCAAGACGGCGCCCAAGCGCAGCGGACGCTATGCGAAGTCGGTGGCGATTTACGCCGATGGTGTCGAGGTGGAAACGCCCGGCGCCGCCTCGGACGCCGAGGAAATCATCGTCGTGTCGACGGTCGCCTATGCCCGCAAGATCGAGCGCGGCCGGAAGGGCTATGCGCCGGGTGGGATCTTCGAGGGTGTCGCGGCCATGGCGATGAGCCGCTACGGCAACATGGCCTCGATCAAGTTCACCTTCGCCGCTCCGCTTGGCGGCGGCACGCACCTTGAGGCCTGGGCCTCGAAGACCAAACTGACGCGCACGCGGTTCCATGGTGGCGGCAAGGCGGAAGCCAGCCGCAACGCCTGGAACCGGCGCAACCCTGCAATCCTGATCCGCATGAGGTGAAACATGGCGTCCGCGCCTGTGATGGTTGCCGTGAGGGATCGCCTCTCGGCAAGCTGGTCTCACACGCCTATTCGCCTTCCGAACGATGCGGCCGGCACCCCGCCGGCCGATGGTTCGGCCCTCCTGGAACTTGAGTTCCCGGTGGGTGACGAGGAGCAAGCCTCGATCGGCTCGCCGGGCGCCGATATCTGGCGCGAGACCGGCGCCGCCCGCTTCATCCTCTGGCTTCCGGCCGGCGCGGGAACCGAGGGGTGGGATGCCCGCCTCGACGATCTGAGGCGGGCCTTTCGCGGCAAGGTGCTCGGCGAGATCCGCATGCAGGCGGCAACCCCGCCCATTCCCTTCGGCCCGGATGATACCGGCGCCTTCAACCTCTTCAGCTTCTCGGTTGCCTACGAGTTTGACCTCGTCGGCTGATACAGAAAGGACAGACCATGGCCTTTGCAGACGGCAGCGCGCTTCGCTTCGCCTATGCGGCGGAATCAAGCTTCGGCGTGCTCGCGGCGGCGCCCGCCTTCAAACTGCTTCGGATCGCCAGCTCCGGCCTCAAGACGGTCAAATCGACCGTCGAGTCCGACGAGATCCGCGCCGATGGCAACATCACCGACCTGATGCTCGGCGGCTATGACGTCTCCGGCGATGTCGGCGGCGAACTCTCCTATGGCGCCTGGGACGACATCTTCGCCGCCGGCTTCAAGAACGATTGGACCGGCGATGTTCTGAAGAACGCCATGCTGACCAGATCGCTGACCTTTGAGGAGATGCTGGAAGCCGGCGAGGCCGACCTCTACAGCCGCTTCAACGGCTGCATGGTCAACAAGCTGTCGTTCTCGATCCAACCTAAGAAGCCGATCACCATGACGGCCTCGATCATGGGTCGGTCGGAGGTGACCGCATCAGTGGAGATCGCCGACAGCACCTATGCGCCGGCACCGACCAAGAGCGTCCAGGCCGCACCGCGTGGGGTGGCCTCGCTGGCGGTTGCCGGCAGCACCTTCCGCGTCCGCAGCATGACGCTCGATATCAACAACAACCTCAGAACACGCGAGTCGATCGACGATCTCTATTCGGCCGAGTTCGGCAAGGGCTCGGTGCAGGTCACTGGTTCGCTCGAAGCTTACTTTGAGAGTAACGACGTCTATCAGCGCGCCCTCGATCATGAGAGCGCGGCGATTACCGCCGTGCTCGGCCGCGTTGCTGGCGAGAAATACAAGATCGAGCTGCCCAAGGCGGTGCTCGGCGATGTTTCCAAGGGCGAGCGGCGCAAGAACACCGACGTCATGATGACCCTGCCGTTCCAGGCCGTCCTCGACCCGGCCTCCGGCTGCTCGATCAAGATGACCCGCGCCGTCCTCTGATCAGCGCCGGCATCCCTCTTTCCCGCCGCATCCTTTCCTCACCACACAACAGGATCTCAAATGAAGCTCTCTGCTCTCAAGCGCGACCATCGCCTTGCCCTCGGCGCTTGGGTCAATGACATCCCGGACATGCCGGGCCTTCGCCTCAAGGTCGAGTCCATCGACGGCTTCACGGCCCGCAAGGCGCAGGCGAGCGCCGTGCGCGACATCCCGCTCGGCCGGCGTGTCGCCGCGTTGACGCCGGAAGATGCCGATCTCGTCGAGACCGAAGTGCTGCTCGCCATCCTCCACGGTTGGGACGGCCTCGACGAGGACGACGGCAGCGCCATTGCCTTTTCACCGACCAAGGCGCGCGAGCTGCTGACCAATCCGGACTTCGAGCCACTCCGCAGCGCCATTCGCATGGCGGCGGCGATCGTCAAGGAGGTCGGCAAGCTCGGCACCGAGGACGCGGTAAAAAACTGAGTGTCGCGCTCGCCTGGCATCTCGAATGGGGCGGGCGCGAAGAGTTCCTGGTTGAACTCGCCGAGGACAAGCTGGAGGCCGGCGAGGCGCCGCCGAAAGCTCTCCTTGAAAGACCTGAGATCGCACCGGGGCTTCAGCTCTACCTCGATGCCTTCATGGACCTCGATCAGGATCGACCGGTCGGCCTCGGTGGCATCGGGGCCATCCCCTTCACATCCATCGACACTTACGCCCGGCGCATCGGCCTCGACGCGCCGGACGACTTCCGCCTGTTCATGACGCTGATCCGTCGCATGGACGCTGTCCTGCTCGACGACTACCGCCGTCGCCATCCCCCGGAGAAATGACCAATGGTTGCTCTGTCGCAGATCCGGCGCCTGACGATCGAAGCGCGTTCGGATGGCGTCGACAAGGTGGCGCGGGATCTTCAGGGCGTCGCCGACGGTCAGCGCGCCGTTGCCGAGACCGGCGCCCTGATGGCGGCAAGCGAAGACAAGGTCAGCAAGTCGACGCTGTCGGTCGAGCGACAGCTTCAGCGCCTGCAGGGGCGCATCGACCCTCTGTTCCGGGCGACGCGCGAACTTGATTCCAGCATGCGTTTGCTCGACCGCGCCGTGGCGCAAGGATCGATCACCGAGACCGAGCATGCCCGCGCTCTGGGACTTGTCCAAACGCACTATGAGCGCGCCACTCTTGCGGCAAAGAACCGAGCGGTGGTCGCCGGTGCCGGCCGATCGGTCGATTATCGGAACCTGTCGTTCCAGCTCAACGACGTCATGACCATGGGGATGATGGGGGCGAACCCGTCGCAGATCATCGCCTCGCAGGGCGGGCAGATCTTCCAGTCGCTCCAGATGGCAAAGGGCGGCGTTGTCGGTGGTCTGAAGGAGATCGGCTCGGACGTGATGTCTCTGGTTGGACGCTTCCCGCTGGTGACGGCGGGAGCGCTGGCTGCCGGGGCGGCGATGACGGTGTTCTATGCCGCGACCCGCAACGGCATGCCGACCGCCGAGCAGGCCCTGGAGCGTCACGCCGAGTTGGTCAAGAAGATCGGCGAACAGTATCGGCAGTCGGGGGCGGCCGTTGAGAGTTTTGCCGTGGGTTCGCCTGATGGCGTGCTCAAGGCCTATGCCAAGCAGAACGAGGTTGTTCTCCGCGCCCGTTATGAAGAAGAGGCGCGAGCGCTGGCGATGCAAAATCGCCCTATGAACGGTATCGCGGCGGCCAATGACGTGGTGCACAAGAGCGCCTTGGCGGCGCCGGTCGACGCCCTGATGGCCTCGGTGAGGGATGGCAAGCCCGACGTTCTGGCCTTCCAGCGAGCGATTTCGGAGATCTATCTCAACCCGCAGACTCCGGTGAACGTTCGCAACCTCGCCATGGAACTCCTCAAGAGTTCCGAAAGCGCCTCCAAGCTCGCCCTGATGCTGCCGCAGGCGGAACAGGCGATCGACGCGGCCTCGCGGCGCGCCAATGATCTGGCCCGTAATCAAACCTTGGCGCTCGAAGGTATGCGGCAACTGAACGGTTATGTGCCCGATCAACGCACTGATCGCCAGAAAATCGAAGACATTTACGGATCGGCGATCGGGTCGACCGAAAATATGGGGCAAGTTGAAACTCTCAATCGCCAGAGAGCTACAGCTCTTGCCGAACTCAACCGGCAACTGGACATCACCCGGCAGCTCGACGAGTTGGGCGCGCGGGCCGTACTCGCCCGAACCGTCGCTGAGAAAGCCGACATCGCCGCGACGCAGGCGCGCCTGCAGGCGATCCGGCAATATGGCGCCGCCGGTGCCGATTTGCCGGAAACGCGGCAGGCGGAAGCCAATGCGCGGGCACAGGTCGCGGCGGATGCGCTGTCGTCGGCACGGCGCACGCTGGAAGCGGCGCAGACCTCGGCCTCGCAAGTGGGGCTGACCGGCCTGCCGGCGCAGATCGCCGCCATCAATGCCCGATACGCGGACACCATCAGGGATGCCAGTGGTGCCGCCGAGGCTGTCGAGCGGCTTGAGCGGGCGCGGCGGCTGGAGATCGACACGGCCACACGGTCGGCGACCGTTCAGCCTTTGCAGGAGGCGTCGCGCTCGGCCGACGAGCTTGAGCGGTCGCTCGCGCTTTCGCAGGCGACCTTTGGCCGGTCGGTCGGCGAGACCGCCGGTCTCAACGAACAAATGCGCCTCTATAACCAGTATGTCCGGGCCGGGGTGGAGATCACGCCGCAGCTTGCGGGCCAGATCGCCGCCGCTGGCAATCGCTATGGAGATCTCGCCGGCAAGATCGATCAGGTCAACAAGGCGCAGTCCGATGCGATCGGCCGTATGGATGGCTTCCGCTCGGCGAGCAAGTCGGCGATCGGCAGCTTGATCAACGGCGACTGGTCGGGGGCGCTGTCGAGCTTCAGCAACTTCTTTGTCGACCAGTTCTCGACGCAGCTCACCCAAGGCCTGCTCGGCCGGGATGGCGAGGCCGGCGGCGGGCTGTTCGGCAACTCGGTGATGGGTTTGCTCGGCGGCGGCACGCGTGGCGCCTCGGCAAGCAACCCGCTCTATGTGACCTTCGGGGCCGGCGGGCTTCCTTCGTTATTCGGCGGCACCGGGACCGTCGATGATGTCTGGTCGAAGGTGCTGCCGACGCGAGCCGCCAACACCAACGCCTTCGGGCTCGTCGGCGGCACCGATGCCCTGTCGATCTATCGTCAGGCGATCTCGGACATTGAGAGTAGCGGCAATTACGGCGCCCTCGGCCCGCTGACCAAGAGCGGCGACCGCGCCTATGGTGCTTATCAGGTGATGGGCGCCAACGTGCCGAGCTGGACCAAGGCGACGCTCGGCACTTCGCTGACGCCGCAACAGTTCCTCGGTAACCCGCAGGCCCAAGACGCCGTCTTCAACCGCTACTTCGGCTCCTATCTCTCCAAGTATGGCAATGCCAATGACGCCGCCTCGACCTGGTTCACCGGCCGGCCGCTTGCCAACGGCGCCGGGCTTGCCGATGTCACCGGCACCACGGGCAGCGTCTATGTCGATCGCTTCAATCAGGCGCTTGATCGGGCGACGAATGGGCTTCAGGGCTTCGCCTCGTCGGCAAAGAACGGCGGCAACCAGCTCGGTCAGGGCGGTAGCTATCCGGCGAGTCTGCCGCTCACCCCGGCGCAGGCCTCCATGATGCCGGCCGGAGTGTCGCCTTACGGCACTGGCTGGGCAAATCAGCAGCTATCCGGGATGTCGGGGGTGTTCCAGCAGCTCACCAACGGGCTCGGTAGCCTCGTGGACAACTTCCTTCCGGGTTTCGGCAACATCCTTTCCATGCTGCTCAACGGTCTGGGAAGCGGCGGCGGTTCCGGTCTGTTCGGCCTGCTCGGCGGACTGTTTGCCGGCGGTGGTGGCGGCTGGGCGTTCGCCGGCCAAGGCGCTGCCTTCGGTCTTTATGCCGATGGCGGTGTACCTCCGGGCGGGATCTCCGCCTACCGGAACACCATCGTCAATCGCCCGACGATGTTCGCTTTCGCCAACGGCGGCGGCATCATGGGCGAGGCCGGCGAGGAAGGCATCCTGCCGCTTCGGCGCAATGGGCGCGGACAGCTTGGCGTCTATGCCGCGATCGGCTCTTCCGACGGGAGCGGCGGCGGTTCGGTGAACCTCAGCATCGGTGACGTCCATGTCACCGTTCCCGAGGGCACCGACACGCAGAACGCCGCGCGCATCGGTAGCACGGTGCGGCAAGAGCTGATGCAGATCGTTGACCAGCGGATGAAGGATCAGCTCCGCTCCGGCGGCATGCTGTCGCGGAGTGCGTTCAAGTGACTGAAGTCTTCAACCCGCCCAAGGCGCCTTCGTTCGGCACGTCCAAGAGCGTCGAAATGAAGACCGCGGAGTCGGCCTTCGGGGACAACTACACCCAACGAGCCGGCGATGGTCTCAACCCCGAACAGCGGAAGTTCACGGCCGAATGGAAGGCGCTCGATCTCGCCGACGCCGATACGATCGAGGCATTCTTCCTGTCGCACCTCGGCTTCAAGGCCTTCCTCTGGAAAGGGCCACGGGATGGGGCGGCTCACCTCTACCGCTGCAAGAAGTGGTCGCGTGACAACGTCTCGGCGCTGGTCGACAGCATCCGCGCCGAAATCGAATTGGTACATGACCTATGACGGTTCCGGCTCTCATCTCCACAACGGCGCAAAGCCTCGAAGCCGATCAGATCGTGCATCTGTTCGAGCTCGATCTGGCGCTGATCGGCGGGCCGGTCTATCGCTTCACCTCATCGACCTTGGAGACAAAGCCGGTGTCATTCGGCGGCGAGATCTATTCGCCTTCGCCGGTCGAAGCGTCAGGCTTCGAGATGACGTCGCAAGGCACGTTGCCTCGGCCGACGGTCAAGGTGGCCAACGTCGCCGGCATCTTCTCGGCGGCCATCAACGAGTTCGGCGACCTGGTCGGTTGTGTCATTCGAAGGATACGCACCTTCCGGCGCTTCCTGGACGGTGAAGCCGACGCCGATCCGGATGCACACTTCCCGATCGACGTGTTCCGGATCGAGCAGAAGAGCAACCAAAACCGCGTCTACGTCGAATGGACGCTGGCGGCGGCCTTCGATCAGGAAGGGCGCATGCTGCCGGGGCGGCAGGTGTTGCAAAGCGCCTGTCCGCTGATTTACCGGCGATGGAACGGGACGGCCTTCGACTATTCGGCGGCAACGTGCCCTTACAATGGCGACGCGTGTTTTGATGCAACGGGCGCCGTCACGACGCCGGCCAAGGATCGATGCAGCAAGCGGCTCAAATCGGGCTGCATCAAACGCTTCGGCAGCAACCCGTTGCCGTTTGGAGGCTTCCCCGGTGTCGGTCGGGGGTCTGCCGGTTGAGCGAACCAACCAGCGGCTTAAGCGACCGCTTTCGCGACCATGTCGGGGTGCTGTCCGATCACGCGGACATAGGCCACGGCAAAATCCGGAGCGGTCGCGCGGGCCTGTTCCCAGTCGCGCAGGGTGCCGACCGGCACGCGGAACCGGCTGGCAAACTCGACCTGCGACAGGCCAAGGTCGGTCCTCGTCTTGCGGATAAGGCGCGCCCGCTGGCCTCGATCGAGACCTTCGGCCGTAACGTCACCGTCTTCCGCATCGTTCGGGTCGGCCGGGATGACAACCCTCTTCAGATCGCTGCAAATAGGCTCTTTCTTCATTTATGTTGCTCCGTCTCACCAAAATGAAGCCTGGCCGAACCTGTTTTCCATGAGGAAATATACGGGATACCCGTACATCTATCAAACGAAAATACGGAAATTCCGTAGATTTAAGGTGACCTCCATGTTTGGTAACGACGTCTCTCAGGCGGCGCGTGAGCACGCGTTGTCTGAATGGCCGCGCGAGTGTTGCGGCGTGGTTTCAGCTGGGGTCTATCACCCGGTCGCCAATGTGGCGGCCGACCCGCTCAACGCCTTCGAAATGCCCTCCGGCGTCTGGCTCGATCTCGCCCCCGAGGCGGTGATCCATAGCCATGATGGGTCGACGGTGAAGGGCGAGGACGGCCGCGCCCGTCCGCGCCATCCTCACCACCCGAGCCGGGCCGACATGCAAAGCCAGATCGCCGCCGGGGTGCCGTTCGGCATCATCTCGGCCGATGGTGAAGCCGCGAGCGATATCCTGTGGTGGGGCGATCATGTGCTCGACGAGGCGCTGATCGGCCGAAGCTTCGTCCCCGGTGTCCGCGATTGCTATGCGCTGGTGCGGGCCTGGTACCAGCAGCGGCGCGGCGTCACCTTGCCGGACTTCGCCCGCGATGACGCGTGGTGGACTGCCGGCGAGAACATGCTGGTGGAGCACTTCCGGGATGCCGGCTTCGTGCTGCTTGACGGCCAGCCCCCTCAACCCGGCGACGTGTTCTTTTCGCGGGCCGGCTCGCGGGTTCCGAGCCATTCCGGCGTGCTCGACGACAACGGCCTGATCCTGCACCACCTCGACGGTTGCCTGTCCTGTCATGACGTGCCCGGCCGCTGGCGGGCGCGGATCACTCATTGGGTGCGCTATGCGGCGTAAGATCCATCTGCATGGCGCCCTCGGTAAACGCTTCGGCCGGCTCCACTGCCTCGACGTGGCGACAGCCGGCGAAGCGGGACGGGCGCTCGCCGCCGTGTTGCCGGGCTTTCGGGATTTCGCGGTCGGCAAGTGGTTCCGCGTGGTGCGTGGCGATCGGCGCAAGGGGCTGGCGCTCGGCGAGGATGATCTCGCCTTCGAGCTCGGATCGGCGGATCTCCATATCGTGCCGGTGCTCGCCGGCAGCGGCGGGCGCGGCGGCCTCGGCAAGATCATTGCCGGCGTGTTCCTGATCGGTGCCGCCTTCTTCTTTCCCGGCTCGATCGCCGCCTTAGGCACCGCGACGGGCCTTGGCATCACGGCAGGGCAAGTGGCCGGCCTCGGCCTGGCGCTGGCAATGACCGGCCTCGGGCAGATGCTGGCACCCAAGCCGAAGTCGACAAGCGGCAAAGATCAATCATCCTACCTGTTCGACGGCGGCACCAACGTCACCACCGAGGGCGGGCCGGTGCCGCTGGTCTATGGGCACTTCCGCGTCAATCCGGTGCTCGTGGGTGTCGGCCTTTCCACTGAGGATATCGCCGTATGAGCTTTCATGATCTTCGCCTGACCGGAGCCGGCGGCGGCAAGTCGGGTTCTGGCGGCTATTCGGAATCGCCCAACACGCTGCGGGCCAAGCAGACCTTGCGTCTGCTGACGCTGGTCTCCGAGGGCGTGACCGGCGGCCTCGTCAATGGCGCCAAGTCGATCTATTGCGACGACGTGCCGGTGCAGAACGCCGATGGCAGCTATAACTTCGAGGGGGTGAGCTTCGAGACGCGCATCGGCCTGCCTGACCAAACGCCGATGTCGGGCTTTCCGGCTGTCGAGACCGAGGTGTCGGTCGGTTCCGAGGTCAAACAGAACGTCTCGATCACCCAGGCGATCACCAACCTCGACGCCACGGCGGCACGCGTCTCGATCCGGCTGCCGTCTCTGAGCAAGACCGACACCGGTTCCGGTTCGGTCAACGGCAACTCGGTGTCGATCGCCATCGACTGCCGCACCGAGGGCGGCACGTGGACCGTCGTTCGCACCGACACGATTTCCGGCAAATGCACCTCGCCCTATGTCCGCGCCTATCGCTTCGACCTTCCGGGGACCGGGCCTTGGTATGTCCGTGTGCGGCGGCTGTCCGAGGACTCCAACGGCACCACGTCGCTCAATGCGACCTACTGGTCCTCCTTCACCGTCATTGAGGATTATCAGCTCGTCTATCCCGACAGCGCCTTGCTTGGCCTCGTTGTCGACGCGTCGTCGTTCGGTTCCTCATCCATCCCGACCGTGAGGGCCGATTGGGCAGGAATCGAGATCCAGCTGCCGGCGAACTATGATCCGGAGACGCGCGCCTATGCTGGCATCTGGGACGGCACCTTCAAACGGGCGGTCTCCGACAACCCGGCTTGGATCTTCTTCGACCTGATCGACAACGATCGCTACGGCCTCAAGAAGTATCTCGCCGGCTTCTCGGTCACGTTTCCCGACCTCTATTCGTTGACAAAGTGGGAACTCTACGAGATCGGCCGCTATTGCGACGAGCTGATCGACGACGGCTTCGGCGGCAAGGAACCGCGCTTCACCTTCAACGGCATGATCTCCGACCGCGACGAGGCGATCAACGTTCTGACCGCCATGGCCGGCGTGTTCCGCGGTGTCGTCTATTGGGGCGCCGGCTCCATCATGCCGGTGTGCGACAAGCCATCGGAAGCCCGCAAGCTGGTGACGCGGGCCAACGTCATCGACGGCGCCTTCACCTATCAGGGCTCCTCGCTCAGCGCCCGCCACACCCAAGTAATGGTCCAGTGGTTCGATCCGGAGAACAGCTTCAAGCCGGCGATTGAGGTGGTGGAAGATCCTGACGCCATCGCGCTCTATGGTGCTCGGCAAACCGAGATCCAGGCGATCGGCTGCACCTCGCGCGGACAGGCGCACCGCTACGGCACATGGTTGCTCGACACCGAGCAGAACGAGACCGAAGTGGTCAGCTATCGCGCCGGCCTCGACCACGCCGACGTGGTGCCCGGCGACGTGGTGCTGATCGCCGATCCCTCCTATGCCGGCGTCCGCTTCGGCGGCCGGCTTGCCGGGGTGTCGGAGGATCTTCGGACGTTGACGCTCGACGCGCCGGTGACGCTTGGCGAAGGCGAGAGCTATTCAGTGACCGTCGTCATGCCGGATGGTTCGCTCGCCGATCGCGACGTGACCAACATGGCCGGCGAGACGCTGACGCTGTCGCTCGCCTCGGCGCTGCCGGCGGCGCCGATCGCCGGGGCGCTGTGGCTGATGACCGGTTCGGATGTGGCACCGCGCCCGTTCCGGGTGTTGTCGGTGACGGAAGCGGAAAAGCATCAGTTCGACATCTCGGCGCTGGTCTATGACGAGACCAAATACGCCCGCGTCGAGCGGGGCCTCGTTCTCGAGAAGCCGTCCTTCTCGGCCTATCCGAAAGGACCGCTCGCCGCGCCGACCAACATCAGCGTGCGGGAATATCTCTACCTGGCCGGCGGCACGACGGTGCGCGGCGCGGCGACCATCGGTTGGACACCACCGGCAGATGCCCGCACCGAACGCTTTGAGGTGCAGATCAAGGCACCGGATCTCGAATGGGCGCCGGCCGGCTCGACCTCGTCGGCGTCGATCGACGTCCTGGATCTACTGCCGGGCCTCTATCGCTTCCGGGTGCAATCGGTCGCCTCGCTGGGCGGCTTGCGGTCGCAATGGCTGGAAACACCGGCGCTGCTGATTGCCAGCGTCAACGCGCCGCCTGATGATGTCGACGGGTTCGGTATTGCCGTGCTCGGCGATATCTCCACGCTGTCATGGAAGGCGGTCGGCTCGCTCAACCTGTCGCACTACCTGGTGCGCTATACGCCAAGCACCGGTGGCTCGACCTGGGGCAGCGCAGCCGTGTTGTTGCCGCACGTGACCAGCACTAGTGTGCAGGTGCCGACCCGGCCGGGAACCCACCTGATCAAGGCGGTGAGCACGCAGGGCATCGAAAGCCTATCGGCGGCGCTGATCGTCTCGACGGTGGAAGGGGCGGCGCGCAACGTCGTCGATGAGATCACCAATGGTCCGGTTTGGGCGGGCGTTCATGACGGCACCTATGCATCCGGCGGTGCCTTGCGACTCGAAAGCGTCGACACGCTTGCCAACTGGTCCAGCCTCGAAGCGGTGAAGAGCATTGCCTATGGCATCAACGGCATTCGTTCGTCAGGGATCTACACCAGCGAGACCGTGCTCGATCTCGGCGAGATCTTCACCAGCCGCGTCACGCCGGAGATCGTCGCCTCAGGTGACAACCTCAACAACACGATCGGGTCGTGGGCGCACCTTCGCGATGTGGAGGGCTTGGCCGGCGCCGGCTCGACGCTCTGGGGCGCCGTGATGGAGATCCGCACCACCAGCGACGATCCGAAAGCCGATCCGACGTGGAGCGATTGGCGCGAGGCGGCGACCGGCGATGTGGTCGCTCGCGCCTTCCAGAGGCGGTTGGTGCTGACGAGCGGCGCGCCGGCCATCACGCCGGTGGTCAGCCGGGCGCGGCTCCTGGTCGACATGCCCGACCGCATTGTCAGCGGCAATGACCTTGCCGTTCCTGCCGTTGGCCTGCGGGTGGTCTTCGCGCCGCCCTACAAGCGCCTGACCGGCCTTTCGGTGTCGGCGCAGGGCATGGCCCCCGGCGACTATTACGAACTGACCGACAAAGGCGAAGGCGGCTTCTCGATCGCCTTCCGCGATGCCAGCGGCGCGGCCGTAGCGCGGACCTTTGACTATGTGGCTGCCGGCTACGGGCAGCTTAGAACCTGAGGTGATCAATGACACAATATGGCTATGAGCCGCTGTCGCCAGACGACAGCGGATCGACGCTGCTTGGGCGAGTGAACGGCGTGGTGCCGGCGCTTCTCACCAACCACAAGGGCGCGGCAAGGCCCGGCTATGTCCAGCCGGGCATGATGTGGATCGACGATTCCGGGGCGAGCTGGTTGCTCAACCTCTATGACGGGACGAGCGATGTCCTGATCGCGGCGATCAATCCGGATACGCACGCGCTTGTGCCATCCTTCGTGCCGTTGACGCGCAAGCTCAAGGTTGGCTCCGGACTGTCGCTCGATGGCACCGAGGGTAACGACGAAGAGCCGGCCGCTTTCGATCTTGCGGCCGATCGGTTCCTCCGGCTTGCCTTCGCAACACCGGCCGAAACTGCGGGTGGCACGCTCAGGGGCAAACCGATCGACCCGGCTGGACTGGCCGTGGCGCTTGCCGCTCTTGGCGGAAGCAGCACGATCAAAGGCGGGACCACCGTAGAGCTAACAGGAACCTCCGTTAGCGCCAGTGGAATTCCGCCGGGGGCAAAGCGCGTCACGATTGTTTTCGACGGCGTCAGTCTGTCCGGATCGGCAAGCAACATATTGATCCAAGCCGGCAGCGCTGACGGCATTGAGGCTACCGGATACCGATCGTCGGCCGGCATTGCTTCGCAAGGCTCGGCTAACGGCTACACATCCACAATCGGATATATCGTCGCGAGTTTGGGCGGCGCCGGCGTAACCCACTGGGGTCACGCTGTGCTTGAGAAAGCCGGCGTCAACCGGTGGGTTTGCTCCGCACACGGTGGCTTAGATAACGGTGCCGGCATCAACTACAGCTTCAGCGGCGGCGGCGGAAAGACACTGGCGAACACGCTCGATCGCTTGCGCATCACGACGTCCAACGGAACGGATACGTTCGACGCTGGTACCGCGACGGTTTACTGGGAGTAATGCCATGCGTTTCGAAATTGACCTTACGACAGGCTCAGTCACGGAACACGCGGACATTCCCGTGCCCGAGCCGACCATAGAAGACCTTCGCGCAGCCAAGATCGCAGCGATTACCAGCACTGCCGCCGCGCTCCTGGATAAGGGTGCGCCGGTGGACGGCGGGTTGCATGTCGCCCTCGATGACGGCAGCCGGGCCGACCTGACTGCCATGGCGGCGACAGCCACGGCGGCGGCGAGTGGTGCTGTCTCCTGGCCGGACAGCTATGCGCGCGGCTGGATCGCTATCGAGAATGTCCGCATTCCTCTTGCCACGCCGGCTGCCGGCCTCGCGCTCGCGGCCTCTGCAGGGGACTACTACGCCGCTATCGTCCAGCATCGCCGTGATCTGAAGGACGCGGCCTTAGTGGCCGAGGATGCCGCCACGCTCGACGCCATCGACGTTTCCGCCGGCTGGCCGGACTGACACCGCGCTCCGTCTCCAGCACTCCTGACCGTTTCGACCCGCTTCGAGCGGGTTTTTTCATGCCCTGATGAAAGGACAAACCATGCCTGTTGCCGAATTCGACCGCTCTCTTGCCAAGGTGCTGGTGCTGGAGGGCGGCTTTGTGAACGATCCCGACGACGCCGGCGGCGCCACGAACAAGGGCGTCACGCAAGCCGTCTATGACACCTACCGCAAGGGTGTCGGCGCCGGCCGGCAAAGCGTCCGCCTCATCAGCGATGACGAGGTTCGGGCGATCTACAAGAGCCGCTATTGGGATCTGGTGAAGGGCGACCAACTGCCGCCGGGTGTCGGCTATGTCGTCTTCGATGGCGGCGTGAACAGCGGGCCGGGGCAGTCGGTGAAGTGGCTGCAACGAGCACTCGGGCTCGCCAAGGTCGACGGGCTGGTCGGCCCGGAGACGATCGCGGCCGTCAATGCCGTGGAAGATCACGACAGCCTGATCGCCAAGATCCTTGTCCTTCGCGAAGCCTTCCTGAGGGCTCTTAAGGGCTGGAAGAAGTTCGGCAAGGGGTGGGCATCCCGCGTCAAACAAGTGCTCGCTGTGGGGCAGGCCTGGGCGCGCGGATCAGTCGGCCCTGAGGTGGTCTATGATGCGGCCGGTGCCCGCAAGGCTCTCCCGCTTGACGCCAAGGCGGCACCCTCGGCGGCGATCGCTGACGCGGCGACCGGCGGCGGCTTGGTCACCGGAACGACTATCCTCGGCACCCTCCAGGCCGCTCAAGCGCAGCTCGCGCCGCTCGCCTCGGGTAGCCCGATCATCTCCAACATCATCGCCGGCATCGTCGTCGTGTCCGCCGCGCTGGTGATCGGTGGCGCCGTCTACGGCTGGTGGGCTCGGCGCCGTCGCTCTGAACTCGCCGAGGCCTTGGCATGAGTGCCGCGCTCGCTGCCGCCTTTGCCTTCGTCAAAGGCGATTGGCGGCTGTTCCTCCTCCTCGCGCCGGCGGCCGGGCTCGGCCTCGCCGCCTGGCGCATCTACGCGGCTGGCGCTGCTTCCGAGGTTGCCCGGCAGAACGCCGGAAGCCTCGAAGCACACCGGGAAAGGGTGGTGATTGATGAAAAGCTCGATCGCGCAACGATTGAGGATCTGTGCCGCAGTGCCGGTGGTGGCGCTAGCTGTCTCGGCTTGCAGCACGGTGGGCGGCCGACCCGGTGATGGGCTGAAACTCGTCACGCCGCTCCAGCCGGCGGCGGCCGTCTGCCTCGCCGAGACCGACCCGGCGGCGCTGCGCCGCATCCTCGGCAATGACGAGATGATCCATAGGTCGCGGTGATCACCACAACAAGGCGGCGGGGCACAGTGCCCCACCGCGCAACGACAACTGACTTTGGGGGCAGCCGTGGACGATACCCGCGACAAAGTGATCGCGCTGGAAGTGAAGGTCGAGCAGATGGGCGAGGATATTCGCCGGCTCGCTGATGCCGTGGAACACCTCAACAGCCTGCTCGATCAGGCGAAGGGCGCGAAGTTGCTACTCGGTCTTCTGCTGTTCATCGGTGGAGCGGTTTCGACCTACGCTCCAACGCTGATCAAGTGGGCGATGGCGAGCAAGTGAGTTTCTGTCAGCGGAGAGGCACGCTACGTTCCCTGAGCCAAGCTGCCAAATTGCTCTCGCTGATTTCTCCCTTGGCAAGTTGCAGCCAAGTGGTCAGAAGCTCAGCGTCGCCGGCCTCCAGCTCTATGCCGTTGAGAAGCATGAAGGTTTCGGCGACAACCAGCGAGGTTCGTTTGTTGCCATCGGTGAAAGGGTGATCTCGCGCAATGCCGAAGGCATAGGAAGCGGCAAGAGCTGGAATGTCGGGCTCGGGTTCCGTGTAGGAAAAGAGGTGCTTCGGGCGCGCCAAGGCGGATTCCAGTAGCCCGTCATCCCTAAGCCCCACGGCGCCGCCATGTTCGGAAAGCTGCTCTTCGTGGGCGGCGAGCACGACTGCCTTGCTTAACCAGATCACCGGCAACTTGGTTTCGTCGGTCACTTCGCCAGCTCGCGGAGTACGTTGCGGCGCTTCTTCATCACCCGCTGGGCCGCCTCCATCTGCTCCTCGAACCCCGGCTCATAGGGCGTGACCCGAAAGCCTCCGGGCGCTTCGGTCAGGTAGAGGGTATCTCCCTGCTCGACATGAAGCCGCGCCATCACCTCCTTGGGGAAGACACTGCCGACTGAGTTGCCGACCTTAGTCAGCTTCAGAGCGAGAACCATGGAGTTCGAGCCTCATGTTATAACGACTGTTATTACAGGTAGCGGAACGAACTGCCGCTTGCAAGATCCGAATGTTGCGAACGTTGGGTTTGTCGACGCCTAATAGATATTCGTAGGCTCGCCGTAGGGAAGTGAGCGGAAACTCGGCTACCAACTGAGGACAGCGGACCCGTATGCGGCGACCTTAGCGTCGTGACTGATCAACCGCAGCGGCTCACTGATGGCTTGAGCAACGAGAATCCTGTCAAAGGGATCGGCGTGGATCGGTGGAAGCTCCTCCACCGCAGCGGCGTGGGCTGCCGTGATCGGCAGCGAGATAAAACCGGCCTCAGTGAAATAGGAAATGGCGTCCTGAGCCGAGAACGGCGGCGCGCTTGGCTTGCCGAGGGCGAACTTGATGCCGATCTCCCAGACACTTGCCGCCGACACGTAGATATCGTTCTCCGGGTCGGCGATGAGATCGGCAATGCGATCCGGGATGAGGTCAGGCGAAACCAAGGCCCAGATCGCCACGTGGGTATCAAGCAACAGGCGCATAAATCAACCGCGCTCCTGACCGCTGAAAAGCGCGGCGACGGCCTCGTCGCTGGCGTTGAAGTCTTCAAGCGTCATCGCCTTGAACCGCCCCTTTAGCAATCCCAGCCGCTTGCCGCTGCTTCGCGCCTTGCCGATCGGCACGAGCTTCGCCGCCGGCTTGCCGTTGCGGGCGATGATGACCTCTTTAACAGCACCACTCTCGACGTCGCCAACAAGCTTTGAAAGGTGCGTCTTGGCGTCGAGCATATTGATCGTGGACATCATCGCCTCATTAGCTAACCCTGACTAACATATACGCGGACACCCAAATACTCAAGGGCGGGCCTTTCGGTCCGCATCAGAAACACCGGCGAAGCATCGGGGGCGGTTGGTCCCGGAGATTTTCCCGATCGGGAATATTTCATTCTTCAGGGACGCCCCAAAGCATCGGTTTTCCCGAACGGGAAATTTCCATAGATCTTTTCCGAAAATGCGTGATATATTCCCGCTCGGTAAATATCATGGTCAAGCATCCCCTCACGACCGCCGACATCGGCGACATTGTTCGAGCCACCCGCAAGGCCGCTGGCCTACGTCAGGACGAACTCGCTGGCGCTTCAGGCGTTGGCCCGCGTTTTATTGTCGATCTCGAAGCGGGTAAGCCAACCGCGCAAATTGGCAAAATCCTTCAGGTTCTAGCCGCGCTAGGGTGTTCACTCGATATCACCACTCCGCCCGAATCCAAGCGGGAGCGGAAGGCATGATACGCACCCTGGACGTCTGGTGGGATGGGCGCCTTGTTGGGCAACTGACGCAAGACCAGCACGGCGAACTAGGCTTCGCCTACGCGTCGGAGTGGCTTGGCAATGAAGAGGCGCCGCCCTTGTCTGCCTCGCTGCCGAAGCGCGCGGAGTCCTTCATCCGTCGCGAGTGCCGCCCGTTCTTCGGAGGTCTCCTGCCCGAAGAAAGCCAGCGTGACGCCGTCGCACAGGCGCTCGGCGTTTCTCGTGGCAATGATTTTGCCCTTCTCGATCGTCTTGGTGGCGATGTCGCGGGCGCGCTTCAGCTTCTGCCGCCCGGCGAAATACCGACTGTTCCTGCAACGGGTGAGCGAGCAATACCGCTTGACGATCGAGGCTTGATCAGGGTTCTGGACGCGTTGCCTCTCCGCCCACTGCTCGCTGGCGAGGAAGGGTTACGCCTCTCTCTCGCTGGGGCGCAATCGAAAGTGCCGGTGGTTCTGGTGGACGGGGCAGTTGCGTTGCCAGCGCCGGGCCAGCCTACAACGCATATTCTCAAACCACCGATATCGCGCTTCACGGCTACGACCGAGAATGAAGCCTTTATGATGCGCCTTGCCGCCACGATCGGCCTCGATGTCGCATCGGTCGAGCCGCGTGTCGTCCACGATCGGACATTTCTGCTGGTCCAGCGCTATGACCGGGCCACCAATCAGGATGGAAGCGTGCGCCGCATCCATCAGGAGGATTTCTGCCAAGCGCTCGGTGTGCCTCCGGAGACCAAATACGCCACTGAAGGTGGGCCGACTCTCAAGGATTGCTTTGCCCTTCTTCGCCGCACCGCTGCACGTCCCGCCGTCGATGTTCTGAAGCTGCTGGATGCCGTGATCTTCAACGTGATCGCCGGCAACGCTGATGCGCATGGCAAGAACTTCTCTATCCTCTACAGCAATGAAGGTCCGCGTCTCGCGCCGCTTTACGACCTGCTCGCAACCGTCGCCTATCCAGAGCTGTCACCGAAATTCGCCATGAGGATCGGCAAGCGGGCAACGCTAGAGGAACTGGACGCCGAGGGCTGGGCGGCGTTTGCCGCCGGCGCCGGTCTCGGTCTTCCGCTCGTTCGTAGACGGCTGCGAGAACTCTGCGAACGGACGACAGCGAAGGCGAGGGGGGCAGTTGACTCACTCTGCGCGCAGGGAGTCGATGAAATCGTGCTTGGCCGGCTTTCTGACATGGTGCGGGATCGGGCGGAACGATGCGCCATGACACTCGGAAGGTGAGTTAATCCCGCAATTGGGGACACAAAGTGCGGGGGCGGGTGCCTGGATACCGCCTAATCCCCGGCGATCGGCGCGATCCTTTCCAGCCACTCCCATCCGGCCCATTTGTCTCCGACCTGCCGCAAGTGGGTGTAGCGCTTGAGAGTGTTCCACGAGCGATGCCCCGACACGGCGGCTACGCGAGGTAGGCTCAAGCCCATCTCAAACAACCGAGAAACCCCTTCGTGCCGAAGGTCATGGAAGTGCAGATCCTCAATGCCGAGGAGTGCGACCGCGCGTGTGAATGAGGCTCCGATGGCGTCTGTGCTGAAAGGGAAAATGCGCTCTTCGGTTTGGTCCATTGACTGGATGATCCGCAGTGCGGGGGCAGGGATATCGCACCAGACGTTGTTGCCGACTTTTTCACCCGGATTCTTCATGTCGCGGACCAAGATCCGAGAGCCTTCTTCATCAAGGTCAGACCACCGGATGAGGGTGATCTCTTCAAGGCGACGTGTTGAGAACATCGCGAAGGCGGCCACTTTGTGCATTGGGTTGGATGAGGGGCGTTTCGCATGGCCCTTCGCGAAGTGGGCCATGAGCTTGTCCATCTCTCCAATCGTAGGTCGGCGCTCCCTAACCTTGGAACGCCCCGTCAGACCGAGGGCCTTGCCGACGATAAAAGCGTCACGCACGGCGTCGTAATTCAGCTCGTACCCCCATGCCGGGCGAGCGATACGGAACACGGCCGATAGGTGCGAGAGATAGTTCGAGACCGTGGACGGCGCGCGCGTTTTCCTAAGCTCCGTTGCGAAGGCCGTGATTTGTTGGCTTCCGATTTCAGGGCAGGGTATGTCCGCGATGTCGAAACTTTTGATCGTCTCCAGGACTTGGGCTTTGGTTTTGCCGATCGGGCGAGTGCTTTCTCGAACGTACTTGTCGATGGCGTCGGCGAGGGTTGCTGACCGTTTCGCCGCCCTGGCGGAGGTGAGCGCTCCCGGTTGAGCGAGTTCCGCTTCGCGCTTCTTTAGCCAAGCGGTGGCGGCGGGGCGGCGTTCAAACGTTCTGTTCTCGCGGAACACGATTTTCCGGTCGCGCATCATCATGATTTGCGCCATATAAGCGACCGTTCCGTCTTTTCTTTTCCGCTCGATGATCGAACCCATTTACAACATGGCCTCTGGCTTTACGACATTTGTTGTAAACGGTATCGCAAACGGGTGTTGATCACAACATACGAGACCAAATCGGCATGCTAGGTAGCCTCGGAAATCCGCAGAATTCAGCGAATTCCCTGTATTCCTCGGGGCCGATTTTTGCGGTAGCACCAATGCTCGATTGGACGGACCGCAATTGTCGGCTGTTCCATCGGCAACTGAGTGCGCGCGCGCTGCTTTATACGGAGATGGTGACGACGGCGGCGATCCGCTTCGGCGATCGCGAGAAGTTGCTGGGCTTTTATCCTGAGGAGCATCCCGTCGCGCTGCAACTCGGCGGGTCCGATCCGGCCGAGCTGGCGTTTGCTGCCAGGGTGGGAGAGGACTGGGGCTATGACGAGATCAACCTCAATGTCGGCTGTCCGTCCGATCGTGTGCAGTCCGGCCGATTTGGCGCTTGCCTGATGCTTGAGCCGGCGCTGGTCGCCGACTGCGTCGCGGCGATGCGGGCGGTGGTCAGCGTGCCGGTCACCGTCAAGTGCCGCATCGGCGTCGACGATCAGGATCCTGAGGAGGCGCTTGATCGGCTCGCCGACGCTGTGATCGCCGTGGGCGTGTCGGCCCTGTGGGTGCACGCCCGCAAGGCGTGGCTGAAAGGCCTCAGCCCCAAGGAAAATCGCGACATCCCGCCGCTCGACTATGACCGTGTCCGCCGCCTCAAGGCGCGCTATCCGAATGTGTTTATCGGCGTCAACGGCGGCATCAACGATCTCGATGCCGCCCTTGATCTCCTGAAGACGCTGGACGGCGTCATGCTGGGGCGTGCCGCCTACCAGGAGCCGGCGCTGCTCGGGTCGGTCGACCGTTTGATCTACGGCGCGGACAGCGAGGATGCCGATCCTTTCGAGGCGATCGAGCGGATGCGGCCCCATATCGCCGCTCATCTTGCCGCCGGCGGCCGGCTGTCTGCCTTTACCCGCCATATGCTTGGCCTCTATCACAAGGTCCCCGGCGCCCGCGCCTGGCGTCGGATCCTGACCGAGGGAGGCGTCAAGGAAGGCGCCGGCCTCGAGGTCATCGACGCGGCACTCGACGCGCTCCAGCGCCGCAAGGCCGCCTGATATTCGAAAGTTCGTCTGTCGTGTCCCTCCGCCTGCCCAAGCTCGATTACTTCCTCTTTGGCCTCGTTTTGATGGTGGCGCTGGCGCTCGTCTGGCCGGTCCCTGGCAAGAGCGGTGGGCCGCTGCATTTTGAGTATGTCACCACCTACGGCGTCTCGGTGGTGTTCTTCCTCTATGGACTGGCGCTGTCGCCGGAAAGGATGAAGGCGGGCGTTCTGCATTGGCGCCTGCATGTCTGCGTGCAATTTGCCACCTTCATACTGTTTCCGGTCTTGCTGCTGGCCGCCCGAACAGCGATGCCGGGCCTGCTCTCGGACGATCTCTGGCTCGGCTTCTTCTACGTCGCGGCGTTGCCGTCCACCGTGTCCTCTTCGGTGGCGATGACCAACATCGCCCGCGGCAACGTGCCAGCCGCCGTGTTCAACGCGTCGCTGTCCAGTTTGCTCGGCGTTTTCGTCACGCCGCTCCTGATGAGCTGGTACATGAAGCGCAACGGCATCGACATGCCGCTCTTGCCGGTGATGCTCAAGGTGGTGATGCTGGTCCTGGTGCCGATCATTCTCGGCCAGATTGCTCGCCGCTGGCTCGGCGGTTGGGCGCATCGCAACGCTTTCTGGGTAAAGCTCGCCGATCGCTCCACCATCCTCGCCATCGTCTACAATTCTTTCTGTGATTCCGTGGCGGCCGGTGTCTGGAGCGCCAACGATCTCTCGGTGGTGCTGGAAATCGCCGTCGCCTCGGTGATGCTGTTCGTGGTGGTCTATCTCATCATGAACGGTGTCTGCGCCATCATGGGTTTCAATATCCGCGATCGCATCGCCTGCCAGTTCTGCGGCTCCAAGAAGTCGCTGGCAACCGGCGTGCCGCTGGCGCCGGTGATGTTCGGTCAGAACGCCGCCATCGGCCTGATCGTCGCGCCGATCATGGTTTTCCACTTCCTGCAACTGGTCATCGTCAGCGTGCTGGCGGCGCGCTTTGCCAAAAGAGTGACGGACTGATCAGATCGCCGTCGAGTGGGCATTCTCGCTCGGCACGATCACCGTCGGCACCTGATGGAACCAGCGATAGCCAGCGGCAAGCGCCAGGAAAACGGCAAGCCACACGGCGATATGCCATAGCCGCGCGTTGATGCGGTGGCGGCCGAACGCCAGCGAAGCGCCGATCAGCAGCGCAAAGATCGAGAGATAGGCGGCGTTGGCAAATTGCGCCGGGGCGATGCCGGCGATATCGCCCGACCTACCAAAGATCAGCAGGACGCCGGTGGCGACGATCAGGATCGCCACGGCCACGTAGAGCACCGGTTGCCGCATCGGCTCAGGCCTCCGATTTGGATGCGTTATCCAGCATGTTGGCGCGCTTGAGCCGCTCCGCAAGACCGCCCATGATCGCCCGTCGCTCCTCGGGGCTCATCTCCGTCCAACGGGCGATCTCGTCGAGCGTGCGACCGCAGCCGCGGCAGAGGCTTCCGCCCTCCAGAATGCGACAAATCTTGACGCAAGGCGTTTCCACCATGGTGTCACCTGCCGATCAGGAGGCCGATGAGGAAGGCCGCTTCAGCAAGCACCTGCGTCGCGCCCAGGATGTCGCCGGTCTGTCCGCCGATCTTGTCGCGGGCGATGGCGGCGAAGGCGAGGGTGAAGAGGCCGGCAAAGGCGATGCCGAGGAGTGTGGCCGGAGCGCCAATCAGTACCGGCAATGGCGACAAGAGCAGGACCGTCAATCCGGCGCCGAGGGCAACGGCGCGGCGGTCCGGCTGGCCCAGCCTTGCGGCAAGGCCGTCCGGCCGAGCGTTGGGCAGTGCCGCCCAAAGGGCTGTCATGGCGAGGCGGCTCAAGGCGCCGCCACCCAGCACGGCAAAGACGCCCGCCGCCGGGTGCGCGAACAGCGCGCCGTAGGCGCTGGCGCGGATCAACGTCGCCAGAATCAGGGCGAGCCCGCCGAAGGTGCCGATGCGGCTGTCCTTCATGATAAGGAGCCGCTTTTCGACCGTGGTGCCGCCGACGAGGCCGTCGGCGCTGTCGGCGAGGCCGTCCTCGTGCAACGCCCCGGTTGGAACCACCAGCGCGGCGACGACGATGAGGCCGACGAGGAGATCGGGCAGGCTTGCCGAACCGATCGCGCCGCCGATGAGCGCCGCCGGTAGGGCAATCAGGAAGCCGGCGAGCGGCACTATCGCCGCCGCCTTTGGCAGTTCAGGTAAGGCGCCGGTGTCATCCAGCCGCCCGAGCTGCGGCACGGGCAGACGCGAGAAGAAGCGGAGCGAGGCGCCGAGATCGGCAAGACGGTGGAGGAGTTCATCACGAAGCATTCTTCATTTGTAGGCCGCCGCGCGAGTCATGTATAGCGTGAACCCGCTAAATGTTGTGTCATTTCGCGGCATTGTAGCAGTCCTGGTACTAAATCCAGACTTGCCGTTTCCAGTTCAATCAGAAAGACCAAGATATGATTCCCTCGATGTCCGGCCTGCCGTTCGATGATTTTCGCGAGCTGATCCGTTCGATGCCGGGGCCGGACGAAGCCTCGGTCGCCGCCGTCCGTGCGCGCAATGCGCAACTGACCAAGCCGCTGGGCTCGCTCGGCCGGCTTGAGGAACTCGCCGAGTGGCTGGCCGCCTGGCAGCGGGTAGAGCGGCCGGCGGCGCGCCACCCGATGGTGTCGATTTTCGCGGCCAGTCACGGCGTCGCCGCCAAGGGCGTCTCGGCTTTCCCGGTCGAGGTGAATTTCCAGATGGTGGCCAACTTCACGGCCGGGGGCGCTGCCATCAACCAGCTCTGCAAGAGCTACAACTACGGGCTGAAGGTGTTCGAGCTGGCACTTGAGATGCCGACGCCCGACATCACCGAACAGGATGCCTTCGACGAGGCCGGCTGCGCCGCCACCATGGCCTTCGGTATGGAATCGGTGGCCGGCGGTACCGATCTGTTGATGCTCGGCGAAATGGGTATCGGCAACACCACGGTGGCCGCGGCCATTTATCACGCGCTCTATGGCGGCGCGGCTTCGGACTGGATCGGTCGCGGTACCGGTGTCGACGACGCCGGTCTGACCCGCAAGCGCGACGCGGTGGCTGCCGCCGTGGCGCGTCTCGGCAACGGTGAGCGCGACGGCCTGGAGGTTCTGCGCCAGGTTGGTGGCCGTGAGATCGCCGCCATGGCCGGTGCCATCATTGCCGCGCGTCACCAGAACATCCCGGTGGTGGTCGATGGTTATGTCGTGACTGCGGCCGCAGCGGTGCTGCATGCCGTCGATCCGCACTCCATCGATCACGTTCAGATCGCCCATGCCTCGGTGGAAGGCGCTCACCGCGATGTCATCGCCCGGCTGGGCAAGGAGCCGATCGTCGACCTGCGATTCCGCCTCGGCGAAGGCACGGGCGCGGCCATCGCCGGGTCGATCATCCGTGCGGCAGCCGACGTGCACACAGGCATGGCGACCTTCGCCGAAGCCGGTGTGTCGAACAAGGGATAAGGTATAAATATAAAGTTCAGTCAATAGTTTGGCTGGACTTTTTCATGTTCTTTCTAAGAGATTAGCTGACGCGGCTGACGCAGAAATGCACCACGTCTTCCAGCGCTGCCCGGTAGGGACCGTCTTCCAGCACGTCGAGCGCGGTGATCGCCTTGTCGCCATAGGCGCGGGCGCGCTCGACGGTGGCGGCGATGGCGTTGTGCCTTCCTAGCAGTTCGATGGCGCGGTCAAGATCGGCGTCTTCGATCTCCCCGCGCTCGATGGTGCGCTGCCAGAATTCACGATCGGCGTCGCCACCCCGGGTGGCGGCGATCAGGATCGGCAGCGTTACCTTGCCTTCGCGGAAGTCGTCGCCCACCTTCTTGCCGAGCGTCATCGATGAGCCGCCGTAGTCGAGCGCGTCGTCGACGAGTTGGAACGCCAGGCCGAGTTGGGTGCCATAGTCGGCGAGCCCAATGCGCACCTCGGCGGAACTGCCGGCGATGATCGGACCGACCTCGGTAGCCGCCGAAAAGAGGGCCGCCGTCTTGGCGTTGATCACCTGCAGATACTGCTCTTCGCTGGTCGTCAGGTGCTTGGCGGCAACCAGTTGCAGCACCTCGCCCTCGGCGATCACGGCGGCGGCGCGCGATAGCACGGCGAGTGCGTCGAGCGAGCCGACTTCGACCATGGTGCGGAAGGCTTGGCCGAGCAGATAGTCGCCAACCAGGACGCTCGCCTGGTTGCCCCAGACCATGCGCGCCGATGGCTTGCCACGCCTCAACTCACTCTCGTCGACCACGTCATCATGCAGGAGTGTTGCCGTATGCATGAACTCGACGGTGGCGGCCAGCTTGACGTGATCATCGCCCCGATAGCCACAAGCGAGAGCTGCGGCGAGGGTCAGCATCGGCCTCAACCGCTTGCCGCCGGAGTCGATCAGATGGCGGGCGATTTCGGGAATCATCTCGGCATTGGCGGCGGCCATGTCGAGAATCATCTGGTTGACCCGCTGCATGTCGGCATCGACAAGCTGCATCAGGGGCGCGATCGATTTCTCGCGCGGTGCCGCCGGAGCGTTGCTGTGCTGAGGTGCGACCGAGCTCAAACCTTCCACTCCCGAACCATCCGTCCGGCCTGCTGCCGGTTGTGTGTCCACAACGCTTCCCGACACGAGTCGGTGCCCGCGCATGAGAAAGATTAATTGGGTGACCATTAGGCCGCCAAGCGGATAATGTCGAATCTCATCAGGGATAGCCATCGGCAAATCCGGAGGTTCCATGGAAGAATTGATCCGCACCAACGATTTGGTGACCATCTCCTTCGTCGAGGCCCTGCTGAAAGACGCTGGCATCGGTTATATCGTCGCCGACCAGGCGATGAGTGCGCTGGAGGGAATGGTCGGCGCATTTCCCCGCCGCGTTCTGGTCGATGCGGATGAAGCCATCCGTGCCCGCCGCCTTATTACCGACGCTGGGCTGGGCGCGGAACTGCGCCCCAGGGCGAACACGGAGCCGGGTCGGTGACTGTCTTGGGTGCCGTCAGCCGTGACGGTTTTCTCGACAATCAGCTTATGATCGATCAGCCGCTCTCCGGTTCGCATCGGGCCGGCCTCGATGCCATATTGCTCGCCGCAGCCTTGCCGGAGGGCACGACCGGCCATGTGGTCGATCTCGGCGCTGGGGTAGGCGTCGCCGGGCTCGCGGTGGCGCATCGATTGCCAGAAACAAGCGTCACGCTGGTGGAGATCGATCCGGAACTGGCGCATCTTGCCGAGGGCAACACGACGCTGAATGCCACCACCACCGGTCGGGTCGATGTTGTCGTTGCCGACGTGCTGGCACCGGCCGCCGAGCGCCGGACGGCCGGCTTGGTGGACGATATGGCCGACCATGCCATCATGAATCCACCGTTCCATCCTGCCGATCGCGGTCGTTCGTCGCCGGCGCCGGCACGGGCGCGGGCTCATGCGGTGCCCACCGATGCGATCGACGGTTGGGTTCGCGCCGCCGCTGCCGCGCTGAAACCCTCCGGCACACTGACGGTGATTTTTCGCGCCGACGAGTTGCCGCGCCTCTTGTCGGCCATCGGCAGCCGCTTCGGTTCGCTCGCCTTGCTGCCGATCCATGCGCATGCCGGCGAGCCGGCGCATCGGTTGATCCTGCGCGGCCGGCCGCAGGGGCGGGCGCCGTTTCGGATATTGCCCGGTATCGTGTTGCATGCGGCCGATGGTGGCTTCCGTCCGGACGTCGAGGCAGTCCTTCGTGGCGCCGCGCTGCCGGTCTCCTGGTGGTGAGCTTATGGCAGACGCAAGTCGGCAACCACTGGGAAGTGATCGGAGCCGATATCGGGGCCTACCTCGAAGTGCCTCACCTCGATATTGCGCGATACCAGGATGTGGTCGATCGGCGAGCCAAAGTGGGCGAATTTGACCAGCCAGCGTCTGGAGAAGCGGGTGGCGGCCGGCCAGCCGGTACCGGCGGCATCGACCAGACCGGATTTCTTCAGGAACGACTGAAAGAACGGCGACCAGGTGGGTGTGTTGAAATCGCCCAAAACGACGACGGGTGTGCCCGGTGGCTCTGCGGCAATCGACCTTGCCACCACGCTCAGATAGAGGTTGCGGCTTTCCCACTGATCGAAACTGCGTGGTGTCGTGGGATGCAGCACGTAGACGACTACGGCCGGCTTCAAGGCGGAGCCTGACACGGCGTCAGGCGTGCCTGGCGGAACAAGTTCCAGTCTCAGAGGATTGCCGCCCCAGCCTTCGTCGGGCACCACGAAGGGTACATTCGGGACGTGTTCGGCCTTGATGATCCGCCAGTCGGACCAGGCCATGACCTCCGGATGGCGACCGAGGAGGTCGGCCGGAGGCACTGATGGAAAATGCGCGCGCAGCGCATCGAAATGCCGCAGCACGTAACCGCTGACTTCCTGTTGGCCGAGCACGTCGATGCCGGATTTGGTGCTCCAGGCGATGAGGTCGTCGTAATCGCTCCGGTTGCCCAGCACGTTGCTGGTGGCGACGCGCAGTTCTCGTCCGCTGGCCGAGGCGGCGGCGCGGTCGATCGGCAAGAAGAGCGGCAGGCCGTTGAGCACGGCGAGAATGAGGGCGATTGCTGCGAGGAGGCGATGGCGAGCGACAAGAGCCATCAGTATGGCGGCAACGGAAATATCGAACAGCGAGGGCAGGAAGAAGGTGAGAAGGTCACCGTAATAGAAGCTGTCCGCGTTGACCTGGGCCAGCGTTGCCACCGCCACGATCGCGACAATGACAAGAGTCGCGGAGCCGGAAAACCGACGTCGGGCGGGAGCCTCGCTGAGCTCGAATGCGGTCATATGAACTCCAAAGCCTCGGCGAACCGCCTCCACATCGATCGTCGACAAGTTCTGCGGCAATCTTGTGAACGTTGGCGTAAACGTGCTCGTCCGGGGCAAGAAAAGCAAGGCGCGGGCCGGAGTCGGTAAGTCCGGTCTAAAACAGACTGCCTTGAAGGTCGTCCGGTTTGCCGCCTTGCTCGTGCGCCAGCAGCCAGCGCTTGGTATCGATGCCGCCGCCGAAGCCGGTGAGGGCACCCGACGCGCCGATCACCCGGTGGCAGGGAACGATGATGGGAATTGGATTGGCGCCGTTGGCGGCGCCGACGGCACGGCTCGCCGACGGATGACCGATGCGGTTGGCGATCTCGCCGTAGGATGTTGTCGCGCCATAGGGGATGGCGGCAAGTGCCTGCCAGACCGCGAGCTGGAAGGGCGATCCGACTGGCATCAGCTCAAGATCGAAAGCGCGCAGCTCACCGGCGAAATAGGCCGAGAGTTGGGCGCGCCCCTCGACAAACTGGCTGTCGTCGCGCCGCCAATGATCCTGCGGGGCGATCCGCCCCTTGCCGTTGGGAAAGCCGACTTTCGACAAGCGCGCGCCGTCGCCTGCCAGAAGCAGCGGACCGATGGGGCTTTCAAGATAGGTATAGACGACATCGAACATTTGCGCCTCACGTGGCTGGGGCTCGCCGGAGCCTGGCGAAGATCCTGCCGTCGATCGACAGGAGACCGAGTGCGATCAAGGCCATCCCGAGAAAATGGCTCGCCGACAGTCGTTCGCCAAGCACAAGGCTGCCGAGCAGGATGGCCGAGACGGGGATCAACAGCGTCACCAGCGAAGAGTTGGTGGCGCCACCGACCGAGAGGAGATGAAAGTAGATGATGTAGGCCAGCGCCGTTGAGATCAACGCCAGAGCGAGAAGCGCGCCGATGGTGACGAGGTGGGGCGCGGCAAGCTGCCAGGGAGCATCGACGAGGACGACCAGCGGCAGCATCATCACGGTGGAGGCCGTGGTCTGGCCGAACGCAACGACGGCCGGCGCGATGCCCATACGGCGGAACCGGCGCCCGAAAGTGCCGGCAAAGCCATAGGAAAGGGCGGCGCCCAGGCAGGCGAGAAGAGCCCAAAGCGGCGGACCGTTGCCGGCAAAGGCGCTGCCACTCATCAGCACGACAACGCCGAGGACGCCGAGCAGCACGCCGGCGATCTTTTGTGGCGTCATCTTCTCATCAGCGGTCAGCAGATGGGCGACGAGAATGGAAAAAATCGGCGTCGTGGCGTTGAGAATGGAGGCAAGGCCGGAAGCGATGGCGGTCTGGCCCCAGAAGATGAGGCTGAACGGGATGAGGTTATTGAGAACCCCCATGACGAAGAAGGTGCGCCAGACCTCGCCGCTCCCAGGGATCATCCGGCCGGTTGCGCGGAGGTAAACGTAGAGGGCGGTCGCGGCGATCGCCACGCGGCCGAGCACGACGGTGAATGGCGGCAACTCGGCGAGTGCCACCTTCGAGAAGAAGAACGATCCGCCCCAGAGGACGGAGAGAAAGAGGAGCAGGCCCCATTCGAGGAGGCCCATTTGCGGCGCTTTGATCAAAGAAACCTCCTGGCTAGTTCAGCGAATAATCGCCCGGTGAGACACGGATCGCTCGCCGGAATCGGACTCGGTTCGTTGAACTTGACAGATTGCGTGTACAATTCCTGTCATGAGCCTCGACATCACCCTCTGCGAAACGGCCTGGGCGGCCCGCGACCCCGTCTACGATGGCGCCTTCTTCGTCTGCGTGCGGACAACGGGCATCTATTGCCGCTGCGTCTGCCCGGTGAAGCAGCCGCTCAGGCGCAATGTCGAATTCCTGCCGAGCGCGACGGCGGCCGAACTCGCCGGTTACAGGCCCTGCCTGCGTTGCCGGCCGGAAACGGCGCCCTTCTGTCCGGCATGGAAAGGCACACTCGCCATTGTTGAGAAGGCGGCGCGGCTCATCAAGGATGAGGGTGCGCTCGATGGCGACGGCAATGTGGAATCACTGGCGGAGCGTGTCGGTGTTGGCGGGCGGCACCTGACCCGCCTTTTCAATCGGCATCTCGGCGCCAGCCCGAGTGAAGTGGCAAAGACGGCGAGGGTGCAGCGTGCCAAGCGACTCATCACCGAAACCGACCTGCCAATGACCGATGTCGCGCTTCAGGCGGGCTTCAGCAGCTTGCGGCGCTTCAATGCCGTGTTCCGCGAGGTCTACAGACGTCCGCCGAGTGAGATGCGGCGTGGGCGCGAAGACCTATACGCCGTCCGGCAGCTTGGAGCGCATCGCAGTTCGACGGTCGATCGTCTCGCCATCAACGATGAAGGTGCCGTCCCCGACGGCATGTAGCGTCCGCTTTTCCCTGCGGTCGCGATCGATCCACGCGGCGACCCCTTCGAGCACGACGACGCCGTAGGGATCGAGAATATCGAGGACACGACATTCGATATTGGCGAGACAATCCGGCAGCAAGGGCGAGCGGACGTTCCGAGCCGGCTTGCGGGCGATGTCGAAAGCATCGAATTTGGCCGTGTCCAGCCCCGAACAGGTGCCGATGCCAATCACCTTGTCGATCAGATCGACGGTGGGAATGGCGAGAACGCACTCCTTGCTCTTCGAGAGCGCCGTATAGGAATAGTTCCAGGGGCCGGTCTTGATGGCGAAAGTTGGCGAAAAGTCCAGCACCATGGTCCAGGTGATGGTCATCACGTTGTCGCGCTGACCGTCGCTGGTGGTCACCAGGACGACCGGACCCGGCTCCAGCAGCGTAAACGCTCGATTGAGGGGCAATTCCTCAAGTGCCATGGTCGCCTCCGTTCGGTTCGTTTTCCCCCTAGATAGGATAGCCCACGGCCTTCAGGAAGGCGTGGGCGATGATCATGTGGCCGGTCAGCGTTGGGTGGACGCGGTCGGTGGCGATGCCCATGGGATGAATCTCGGCCATCACCTCGTCGAAGGCGGCCTGCGTGTTGGCGAAGACGGCGCCGTGCTTTTCGGCGAGCTTTTTCATCACCGCGCCGTAGGCGTCGATCATCTTGCGCATCGGATCGGCGCGATTGAACTCGACGAAGTAGGGCGCCATCAGCACGAGGCCTTTGAGGCGCGGCAGGGTGCGGACGATCAGGCGCTCGAGTGTTGCTTCGTATTCTTCGATCAGCACGTGATTTTCGGTCTGGAGACGGGCGTCGAACTGCCGCCAGACGTCGTTGACGCCGATCATGATCGACAGCCAGTCTGGCTTCAGCGCTTCGACGTCGGTTGACCAGCGCGCTTCCAGGTCACGCACAGTATTGGCGCTGACGCCCATGTTGACGACGCGGATGCGATGGGCGGCGTGTGTCACGTTGAGGAAGGCGTTGACGAGCCCGACGTAGCCGGTGCCGAGGGAGTCGAACAAGGCCTCGCCGATCGGCCGGGCACGGCTCCAGTCGGTGATGGAGTCGCCGATGAACAGCAGCTTGCTGTCCTTATGAATCTTCACGTCTCTTCCTCCCTCTTGAAGTGCGGTCCTCACCACACGCGGTTCAGCCAACTCCTGACCCGGTTCTCATAGGCGTAGAACGACAGGAAGCCGATTGCCACGGACAGCAGAAGGCCAATCACTTCATGGCTTGGCAGGTCGCCGAACAGGTATGTCTTGTATTGGTAAAACGGCTGTTGCCACAGATAGATCGAGAATGAACCGATGCCGAGCAGCCTGAGCGGTGTCCAGGAAAGAGCCGACCTTACCCACCGCGGCGCTTCTGCCAGGTGGTTGACGGTAAAGGCCAGAAAGAACGGTGCGACCGTCATGGTCATCATCCAGGGAAACACCGAGCCGACGTAAAGCGCCGACCCCAGGGCGAAGGCGGCCACCGGCATCCACGGGCGGACGTAGGGGGCGGTTCGATCCCGAAGGAGAGAATAGCCGGCCGAAAGCAAAAGATTGGTTGCCGCCACTTCGCTGCGTACCCAGTATTCGATCGGCGGCGCGATGGACGGGAACGTGAAATAGCAGAGGTGAATGACAATCGTCAGCAGACCGAAGCCGATCAGCGCCACGCCTTCACGACCGCGCAGGAACGGCAGAAGGGTGAGCAACGACAGGAAGATATAGGAATGCTCCTCCACGTTCAGCGACCAGAGGTGGCCGATCGGGTAGGGGCTGGCGAACATGTGAAAGTCGGCTGGAAAATAGGAGCGCAAGAACAGCACCGTTGGCACCACTTCCGACGCTGGAGCGGCCTTGCCGATCAGCGCGGCGATGGCGAAGACGATCAGCAGATAGAGGAAGAAGGCGGGGATGATGCGCGAAATGCGGCGCTTGTAGAATGTGGTGAGCGGTACGCGGCGCTGGAACAGAATGCGGCTCATCAACAGGCCGGACAGGCAGAAGAATACATCGACGCCCATGCGCCCGCTGTGCCAGCCCTGAATGATCAGGAAGTGCCCTTGCAGCACCAAAAGGATCGCCAGTCCTCGCCAGCCGTCCAGGTAGTCGATGCGCTGCAGCTCGCTGCCACCATGGCGCACCGACGAAGACACTATTTTCTCGATCGTCATATTGGGCTCGAAACGAACCGTCGCGCGACTGGCGGCCGGAGTGCGGCAGTCATTGAGGAAAATAGTGATGAAATGGTGACCGTGGCAAATCGCAAGCTGTCGCCCAAATACGACAAAGCGCCCGACATCCTCTGGGGATCGAGCGCTCGCGTCGTACCGGCGATCGGTATTTAGCCGATCAGAGGCCGAAGCCCTTCAGGAAACCGCGCTTCTGGGTCTTGGCCCGGCTGGCGGCGGTCTCTTCGTAGTTGGCGATCGCCTCGGCGATTTCGCGTTCGGCGGTGCTCTGGCTGTGGCGCTTGTGGTTGGCACCCAGCATGGCGAACATCATGGCGTCCATCGTTGTTCTCCGTTCTTTCTCTGTCTCTCTTTTTGCACCCTCAATATAGGTGTGATGCCCAATAGGAACAAATCGTATCTTCTGAAGGGCGCTTTCAGATTTCCTGCAACGGCTGTCACCCGCCTATTTGAATCTCGTCAGGCCCCTTCCTACATGCGAGGGCGACGATCCTTCCCGCTAAAGGAACATGTCCTTGGTCAATTACAGGTCCTGGCTGCCGCGACGGCTTCGCGGCGACGTTCCCGTTGTGCCGCTCGTGCGCCTTTCCGGGGCCATTGGCATGCCCGCCGCGCTGGGGCGCGGCTCGCTGTCGCTTTCGTCGATCGAGAGCACGCTGAAGAAGGCTTTTTCGGTGAGCGGGGCGAAGGCGGTGGCGTTGGCCGTCAATTCGCCGGGTGGCTCGCCGGTGCAATCGCATCTCATTTTTCGTCGCATCCGCCAGCTCGCCGCGGAAAAGAAGCTGCCGGTGATCGCCTATGTCGAGGACATCGCGGCTTCGGGCGGCTACATGCTGGCTTGCGCCGCCGACGAGATCGTTGCCGACCGTTCGTCGATCCTGGGTTCGATCGGCGTGGTATCGGCGAGCTTCGGTCTCGACAAGGCAATCGCCCGTCTCGGCATCGACCGCCGCGTCTATACCGCCGGCACGCGCAAGGTGACGCTCGATCCCTTCCAGCCGGAGAACGGCGAGGACATCGAGCATCTCAAGACGTTGCAGCGCGACATCCACGCTTTCTTTATCGAACTGGTGAAAGACCGGCGCGGCGCCCGGTTGGCCGGAGGCGAGGAGCTGTTTTCCGGCCTCTACTGGGCCGGCGAGCGATCGGTAACGCTGGGCTTGGCCGACCGGATCGGCACCGCCCATGACGATCTCACGGCGCGTTTCGGCAACAAGGTGGATATTCGGCTGTTCGAGCCCGGCCGGAGCGGCTTCCTGCGCCGTCGTCTGTTCGGCGGCGATGCCTTGGCTGACGCTGCCCTTGTCGATTTCGACAATGTTCTCGCGACGATCGAACGACGCAGTATGTATTCTCGCTACGGTTTGTGAACCTATCACAGGAATTTGCGCTTGCCAGGAAACCAAGACAGTGGTCTCATGGTTTTGTCAGCAAAGGAGATTGGCCCATGTCCCATCTGGTTGGATATGCTCTCATCGGCGCCGGCGTTTATGTCGTCGTGCAGGTGCTGAAGCGCGAGATGACGCGTGTGGCCGAGATTCTCCATCAAGCCAACGCGAAACCGGTACGCGTCGAGATCCGCATGGAGCGCGATCCGGTGACCGGCATCTATCGCGATCGCCGCTAAACGTTGCCGGCTGTTTTAGGCAGTCATGTTGCCGTCAAGATGAAGGCCGAAGCGCACTGCTTCGGCCTTTTCCATTTGTGCGCCCAGCATGGGCGCACTCTTGTGGGTGGAAGTCCCACGGTGAGCTGATCACGGCGAGCGAAGTGAAGCGGAACTGCGTACGGGCGACCAAGCGTGGGGAGGCAGCGTGGATCGAAACTG